>Ga0114129_10000074_pt1 | contig 92340 bp, 78 predicted proteins | sample RhiMetdeltSRZDD1_FD_80071 | JGI IMG/M metagenome (GOLD analysis project Ga0114129, IMG submission 80071) | Populus rhizosphere microbial communities from Tennessee, USA - Rhizosphere MetaG P. deltoides SRZDD1 (version 2) (version 2) | ecosystem: Host-associated > Plants > Roots > Rhizosphere >... | reverse complement strand
CGGTCCGCCCGGTCCGCCCGGTCCGCCCGGTCCGCCCGGTCCGCCCGGTCCGCCCGGTCCGCCCGGTCCGCCCGGTCCGCCCGGTCCGCCCGGTCCGCCCGGTCCGCCCGGTCCGCCCGGTCCGCCTGGTCCGCCTGGGGCTGCCGCCGCGGCAGTGTCCGCCCGAACGCGATCATCGCGGTGATCCCGCCGAGGAACAGCACCACGAGCGCGTGATTCAGGCGCGACCCGGCCGCGTCGGCGAACCGGTACCGGTCGATCTCGCTGCCCGCCGCCGCGAGCGCCACCAACCGCGCACCGCCGATCCGGGTGATCGCCTCGGCGAGCAGCAGTATGGCGCCCGGGAGCAGGCCGGCGGCGAGGTACACCGGCCACCGCGCCGGCACGCCGGCCCCCAGCCGTGCGCTGCGCCGCAGGTGCCAGAACGCGAGCAGCCCGGCCGCGATCGCGCCGACCAGCGCGACCAGCGCGAGGAAGTACCCGTTCGCGCTCTGTGCCTCGGCGGGGCTGAACAGGCCGACGAAACTCTCCTTGGCGAAGTTGGAGCCGAGCCAGATCACGAAGACCGCGAGCGTCGCCAGCAGGCCGGCGACCGCCACCGCCCGGGGCAGGGCCGCGGCGAGCACACCGCCGAGCACACCGGCCACCGCGAACATCACCGCGAGTGCCGTGACCGGGCCGCCGACGCCCCAGTTGAGCAACGTGTACGCCGCGGCGAGCGCGCCCACCACCAGACCTCCGACGGCACCCGCGCCGATCAGCGCGCCCGGCGACCGGTCACCGAGCCTCGCGGCGGCGGTCAGGCCGACCGCGCCACCGGCCAGGAGGCAGGCGGAAACCACGTTCGGTAACGCGATCGCCGCGTTGATCAGTCCGACGCCGGCGCCACTGACCGCGATCGACGCGTGCGCGGTCCACAGGATCGCCGCCAGCCAGGCGACCGCCAGGCCGACGAGCAGCCCGGTGCGGGGGGTGGGCGGTTCGTCGTACTCGCCGGGCTCGCTCATCTCGTTGCTCCTCACTGCCACGCCGGGTCAAGGGTACGCAGGGTGGTAGGGGTGAGAGGATGGGTGGTATGGACGCCATCGTCGCCGTTCCTGAACCGCGCAACGAAGCTCAACGGACCTACGCGCCCGGCACCGCCGAGCGTGACAGCCTCCAGCGCCGCCTCGGTGAGCTCGCCGACGACCAGCTCGACCTGACGATGACCATCGACGGACAGCAACGGATGGGCGGCGGGGAGGCCATCCAGGTCGTCCAGCCGCACAGGCACCGGCACGTGCTGGGGATCACCCATAACGCAACCAACGAGGATGCGGCCGCTGCGGTGGCGGCCGCCAAGGCCGCGGCGCCGATGTGGCGGGCGCTGCCGTACCAGGAGCGGGCCGCCGTCTTCCTCCGCGCCGCCGACCTGCTCAGCGGCCCGTGGCGGGACACGCTCAACGCCGCGACCATGCTCGGCCAGTCGAAGACCGCGATCCAGGCGGAGATCGACTCGGCCTGCGAGCTCATCGACTTCTGGCGGTTCAACGTCTACTTCGGACACAAGTTGCTCGGCGAGCAGCCGCTCTCCTCGCCGGGCGTGTGGAACCGGTTCGACCACCGGCCACTGGAAGGCTTCGTCTACGCGATCACGCCGTTCAACTTCACCGCGATCGCCGGCAACCTGCCGACGTCGGTCGCGTTGCTGGGCAACACCGTGGTGTGGAAGCCGTCGCCGCAGCAGCAGTTCGCGGCGCACTTCATCATGCGGCTGCTGGAGGCGGCCGGGCTGCCCGCCGGTGTGATCAACATGATGACCGGCCACGGTGCCGTGGTCTCCGAGGTCGCACTGGCCGACCCGGATCTGGCCGGGATCCACTTCACCGGGTCCACGAAGACGTTCCAGCTGCTGTGGCGGACCGTCGGGCAGAACATCGACAAGTACCGCAGCTATCCGCGGCTGGTCGGCGAGACCGGCGGCAAGGACTTCGTGGTCGCGCACTCCTCGGCGGACGCGGACGCCCTGCACACCGCGCTCATCCGCGGCGCGTACGAGTACCAGGGCCAGAAGTGCTCGGCGGCCTCGCGCGCGTACGTGCCGAGGTCGCTGTGGGAGGGCGGCCTCCGCGACCGGCTCGCCGCGACCGCGGACGGCCTGACCTACGGCGACGTGCGGGACTTCCGCAACTTCGGCGGCGCGGTCATCGACGCGCGGGCGTTCGCCAAACACGCCGCGGCGCTGGACATGATGAAGAACTCCGATGCCTGTACGGTCCTCGCCGGTGGTACGGCCGACGACTCCGAGGGGTGGTTCGTCCGGCCGACCCTGGTCGAGTGCTCCGACCCCGGGCACGAGGTGTTCACCACCGAGTACTTCGGACCGATTCTCGCCGTGCACGTCTTCGATGACGCCCGGTTCGAGGAGACGGTACGGCAGGCGGAGTCCGCCGCCCCGTACGCGCTGACCGGGTCGATCTTCGCCACCGACCGGCGGGTCGTCGAATGGGCCAGCGATGCGCTGCGGTTCGCGGCCGGGAACTTCTACGTCAACGACAAGCCGACCGGTGCCGTGGTCGGGCAGCAGCCGTTCGGCGGGGGCCGCGCCTCCGGGACCAACGACAAGGCCGGCTCGTGGCAGAACCTGGTCCGCTGGCTCTCCCCGCGCACGATCAAGGAAACCTTCGTCCCGCCGACCGACCACACCTACCCGCACATGGGCTGAGCCGGGCGGGACGGGCTGGCGGGGGCAAGCGTCAGGCCGGGGCCACCGCGTCGATCCGGTCGAGCGAGAACATGCGCTCCTCCTCGCGCAGGTGGCACCAGGCCTCGACGATCTTGCCGTGGAGGGCCAGCGGCTCGATGACGCGCGACGACGGTGTGCCCTCCGAGTTGGTGTAGTGGATCTTCACGAGGCCGCCGCGCTCGACCGCATGGCCGAGCAGCGTGCGCTCCTCGTCGGAGAGCTGGGTCGCGTAGAAGTCGATCACGGCGGCGGGGCCGGCTGGTCCGGGTACCTGGGCCGCCCCGGGCCGGCGCCCGGACGACGCCGGCGCGGTCAGGCCAGGCCCCGCCGGGCCGCCCGACGGTGCCCGCGCCGAGACACCGACCAACCCACCTGGCGACTCGTCCGGCGGCGGCTCGTCGCTCGGCAGTGGCCCGGCGAGCAACCGCGCGGCGAGCGCGGCGACATCGACGGCGGTCGCGGACCGGCGGCGCTGCGGAGGAGCCGCCGCCCGCCGGGCCCGGCCCGGAACGGCCTGGGCCCGGCGCGGTTCGACCCGTTCGAGGACCGGCGTCCCGTCCGCCTGCTCGGCCACCGGCGCGTACCCCGCGGCCCGCAGCCCGGCCAGCGTCTCATCGGCCGGCTTGGCACTGGCGAGCACGGTCGGGGCGAGCAGGCGCAGCCCGAGCCGGACCAGCGACCGGGTGGCCGCGATCTCGGCGAGCAGGGCCGCGTCCGGCGCGTGCAGCACGCAGGCGACGGTACGGACCCGGACGTGCCCGTGCCGACGCGCGACGTCCCCGACGAGGTACTCCAGCGGCTGTGGCAGCACCCCACCGGAGGCGGCCGAGGCCAGCGCGGCGAGCAGGTCCGCCGGGTCGGCACCCGCGTCGAGCGCCCGCCGGACCGACCCCGGCGAGAACCGCCAGGTGGCCGCCCCGCCCGCGGACTCCCGGTCGGCGGCCGAGTCGAGCAGCGCGGCGAGCGCGGCGGTGGGCGTACCGGGCACGACGGCGGTCAGGTCCGCCTGGAAGAGCGCGGAGTCCACAGCGGACGGCAGGAGCGACCCGGCGACCGCCGGCACGGTCGCGGGCTCACTGATGAGTGCCGCGCCGAGCGGCGTCAACGCGCCGTGGGCGACCAGCCCGAGCAGGCCGGCCTCGGCCCAGAGCGCGGCCGGCAGGTCGCCCGGTCCGTCCAGCGCGCCGAGCAGCAACGGCGCCCGCCAGGTCAGCATCGGCCCCAGGCCACTGTGGTCCGCGAGCCCTTGGCCGGCGGGCAACCCGGCGACGGCCCGGAGCAACTCGCGGCGCAGGTCCACCATGAGGTCGCCGAACGAGGTCCGGGTGAGCGCCGGGTCCGACGGGTGCGACGGCAGCCGCCACCACGTGGTGAGCAGCGGCGCCAGCCGCTCCGCCGGCTCTAGGACGCGCCACTCGTCGTACGCGGCGGTCGGCAGCAGCGCGTGCTCGTCGACCGCGAGCAGACCCGCGCTGAACGCCAGCTCCAGCCACAGCTTGGCGGCCGGCTCCGGATCGCCCACCGCCCTGGCCAGCCGGCGCAGCTCGCGGGTGCCGACGCCGCCGGCTTTGAGCAGCGCCGGGGGCACGGTCGCGCACACGTCCACCAGCGCGGTCACCCCGGTCACCGTGGCCGCGGCGGCCGCTGCCGCCTCGCGGGCCACGGCGTCCGGGGCGGCGTCGACCAGTGCCGGCTCCGGCGGGTCCGGCGTGAACGGCGCCCGCCAGTCCGGACCGCGCAGCGCCATGCCGACCTCGCCCGGCATGACCGCCGCCTGCCAGCCGTCCGCCACCAGCAGGCCCCGGCTCAGAGCCCAGTCCAGAACCGGGTTCGCGCTGTGCCCGTACCCGTAGATGATGTCGGGGTGGCGCACGACGGGCCCGCGCCACGCCACGGACTCCAGCGTCCTGCGGACGTCGTGCGGGGCTTCGGAGATCGACGCCCGGACGAGGTCGCCGGCCCGGAACGCGGCGACCAGTTGCTCGATGACCTGGCTCTTGGTCCGCCCGCCCGGGGTGCCGAGGGTGGCCGCGACCTTGCGCAGTTCGGTGGCGTTGCGCGCGGCGAGCAACCGCTCAGCCGGCGGTCCGAGGTGAAGCGGGTAGGCGAACGCCGACCACAGTGGACCGGCCATGCACAGCTCGTCGCCGGACGGCCAGACCAGCGCGCGCAGGGCGAGCACGCGCAGCGTCGCCGCCAGGTCCGGATCGTCGGCGGTACGGCCGAGCGCCGCCGCGAGCTGCTCGCGGGGTACCGACGGCCCGCCGAATGTCTGGAGCGCCTCGACGAGCTGGACCGCGGGCTGCGGCAGCGCGTGGAACGCCACGCTCACCGACGGGCGGGACTGGAGCCGGTCCGCGAGCTCCCCGATCGTGCCCGGAACGGGCGGAGACAGCACATCCGGGCGCCGGGTGAGGACTTCTCCGAGTTGGCCGTGCGAGAGACTGCCGAGCCACGTGCCGAGCGTCAGCGCCACGGGGTCCTAATCTAGCCTGGCAGGTGTGACCTACGAAGTACCGCCGCTCGGTGATCCGAGGTTCGGGGAGCAGGGTGGGCGGCTGACCTACGGCAGCTACCTGCGGCTGGCGGAACTGCTCGACCAGCAGGTGCCGGAGTCTGCCCCGCCGGCACACGACGAGCTGCTGTTCATCACCATCCATCAGGCGTACGAGCTGTGGTTCAAGCTCCTGCTCTGGGAGCTGACCGACGCGCGCGACCGGATGCTCGACGGCGAGTCGTACCGGCCACGGCTGCGCCTGGAGCGGTGCCACGTCATCGAGCGCCTGCTGGTGCACCAGGTCGACGTCATCGACACCATGACGCCGCAGGACTTCCTGATCTTCCGCAACAAGCTGGCGCCCGCGTCCGGCTTCCAGTCGGTGCAGTTCCGCGAGATCGAGTTCGTGTCGGGACTCAAGGACCCCGGCTTTGTCAACCGTTTCCGTGGTCTGTCGGATATCGAACGCGACCGGCTCAAGCGCCGCCTCGACGAGCCCAGTCTCTGGGACGGCTTCCTCGCCGTGCTCGCCCACGCCGGGTTCCCGGTCGACACGCCGGAGGAGCGCTTCGCGGCGTACGCGCGGATCGCCAACGACCGCGAGCACTACGGCGCGCTCTGGGATCTCGCGGAGACGCTGGTCGAACACGACCAGGCGTGGTCGCTGTGGCGAGCCCGGCACGTGCTGATGGCCGAGCGCCAGATCGGCACCAAGCCCGGTACGGGCGGCAGCGCGGGCGGAGCGTACCTGCGGTCGCGGATCGAAATGCGGTTCTATCCCGAGTTGTGGGAGCTCCGGTCCCGCCTGTAAATCCGGCTCGAAATCCCTGTCCGTTCGGTCAGTCCCGGGTTTGTGCCATCAGAACTTGACTGACGACCGGGGCCGGCTGTGGCACCGTAGCGTGGCTTCCGCAGTTAGGGGAGGTCACGATGGACAGGCTTATGGCGGGTCGCTACCAGCTCGCCACCGAGATCGCGCGAGGCGCGATCGGGCAGGTCTGGCGTGCCGTGGACACATTCGCCGGCGAGCGCGTCGCGATCAAGGTGCTGCGGGCCGAGGCCGCCGCGCAGGCCGATCTGGTCGACGCGTTCCTCGCGGAAGCCGAGCTGCTCTCGGAGCTCGAGCACGTCTCCGTCATCCGGGTGCGGGACCTGGTGGTCGCCGACGACCGGTACGCGCTCGTCCTCGAGCTGGTCGAGGGCCTGGACCTGCGGCGCCGGCTGCGCGCCGACGGCCCGCTGCCGCCGGTCGTCGCGGTCAACGTGGTCTCCCAGATCGCGGACTCGCTGGCGTACCTGCACACGCGGGGTGTCATCCACGGCGACGTGAAGCCCGGCAACATCCTGGTTCCCGGTGACGGTGGGCCGGTCAAGCTGGCCGACTTCGGCGTGGCCCGGAAGATGTTCGCCGAGGAGACCATGCCGGTCGTGGACGGCCGCCGGGTCCGGCCGGTGCTCGCCACGCCGGAGTACGTCGCTCCCGAGGTCGTCGCGGGCGGCTCACCCAGCCCGGGCGCCGACATGTACGCGCTCGGCATCGTGCTCTTCGAGCTGATCTGCGGGCGGAGCCCGTACCGCGGTGGCTCCGCCGCCGACGTGTTGCGCCGGCACGCCGAGTGCGTCCCGGTGCCGCCGCCCGGCCTGCCGCCGGAGGCGTGGCACCTGATCGAGGCGTGCCTGCGGCAGGATCCGGCCGGGCGACCCGCGCCGGGCGAGCTGGCCGACCTCCTCCGCGGCCTGGAGCCGGGCCTCGACGGTCTTGCCCCCTTGCCCCGGCTCTCCGGTGCGGACGTCACGTGGTGGGAGCGCAACGCCAGCGCCGTCGGCACCGCCTCGCCCACGGTCACCTGGGTACCGCTCAGCGCCGCGCCGGTCTCCCCGGCCGCGGCCGCGAGTGGGCTCATGGTCGCCGTGCCGGCCTCGCACATCGCGCCCGAGTACCAGGGCCAGGCGCCGGCCGTACGGCCACCGGGCGCGCCGATGCCGTCGGCCCCGGTCGCTCCGTGGCCGAAGAAGCGCGGGGGCGCGCGGGCCGCCGCGGGCATGGCCGCAGCCGCCATCCTCATCGCCGTCGTCAGCGTCGGCGCGGCCGCCCTCGCCAACCAGGACTTCGGGGGTACGGCGGGAGCCGGGTCCGGCTCATCGTCGACGTCGGGGAAGGACGCGTCCGGCGAGGGTGCGGGCGGCGAGGGTGCGGGCGCGTCCGGTAAGCCGACGCCGACCTGGCATTACGAGCCGCTGCCGGGCGAGCCCGGGATCGGCGACCCGATGCCGACCGCGTACCCCATGCCGTCACAGTCGGCCGGTGGCTGATAGCGGTCCATCGTGGACTGTCCACAGTGAGGCGGCGGCGATGCCATGATCGATTTCAGTCGACCGATCCGCCGACGTCCCGGGGAGATCGCCGGTGGTGACCATCGGCTCGCGGGGGCATCCGCCGCCGGTCGGGCCTGGTATCGAGATCATGACCAGGCACCGTCCCGCCCGGGCGGGGGTTCATGACTCTCCGTGGCCGGGGACTGGCAGTCGGTGTGTGCTCGGGTGCCTGGTTTGCGGCCGACGGCTGCGCCGCCGGGCCATTGTTGTGATCCACGCGTCACCAGCCTGGATCTGAGGCCGCTGGATTCAGGCTGGTGACGCGTGGATCATGACGCACCGCATCGTCCGGCGGTCGGCACGCTGTGGGCGGCACGGGCTCGCGCGCATCGCGGCCGGCCGCCCGGCCCTGGACAAACCACCCAGGTTTCGCATACCCGCCCTGGCACACTGCGTCCTCATCGACCGGGCACGGCGCCCGCCCGGCCCACTCACCGCCAACCGGACAAACCGGACGAGACCGGCCCGCCGGCCCACTCCGACCGTCCTCTCCAGACAGTCCCCGCCGGACAGTGCACAGTGGAGATGACCACAGTGGATTATCCGAAATCCTGGACTGGAGGCCGACAAAGTGGCAGCGTAGAGCCATGGCGGATTCTGGAGTCAACCCGACTGCGGCGGCCCTACTTGGCTTGCTGCACGAAGGTCCTATGACAGGTGGCCAGTTGATGGCCGCCGCCGAGCGCCGGCTCGGACCATTCTGGTCGATGACCCGCAGTCAGGTTTATCGGGAGCTGCCCGCACTCGCCGAGCAGGGTTTCGTGAAACTCGGCAAGCCTGGACCGCGGTCCAGCCAGCCGTACGCGATCACCCCGGCCGGCAAGCGGGTGTTCGTACGCTGGCTCGCCGAGCAACCCGGGCGGGACGCGGTACGCAACCCGGTCGCGCTGCGGGTGGCGTTCGGCTCGCAGCACACGGCGGCCCAGCTCAAGGAGCTGTACGCGAACGCGACCGAGTATCACACCCAGGCCCTCGCGGAGGCCCGTGACCAGGCGAAGGAAGTCAAGAAGGACGGCGACGACTACGGTGCCGCGGCACTGGAGTTCGCCGTCGGCTACCACAAGGCCGCACTCGCCTGGCTCAAGACCGTCCCGACCAAGTAGGTACCCGATCACGGAGTTGTGGGCGCGGCTCGCCGGGCCGACACGACCCTGCGTACCGCTCTGACAACTCCGTGATCGGCCGGGTGAGTAGGCTTGACGCGTGACTCCCGCGGACTACGCCGATCAGCTCAAGACGCTCGACGCCACGCTGCGCAACATCGAGGCCGTGCTCGATCTCGACCGCATGCGCAAGGAGAAGGCCGAGCTGGAGGAGGCCGCGGCGGCACCCGATCTCTGGGATGACCAGGCCCGCGCCCAGCAGCTGACGTCCCGGCTGTCGTACGTGGGCGGCGAGATCACCAAACTCGAACGGCTGCGCTCACGCCTCGACGACGCGGTCGTGCTGCTGGAGCTGGCGCAGTCCGAGGAGGACGCGGGATCGCTGGCCGAGGTCGGCACCGAGCTGACCGCGCTGCACAAGACCATCGACGAGCTCGAGATCCGTACGCTGCTGGCCGGGGAGTACGACGCCCGCGAGGCGCTCGTCTCGATCCGGTCCGGCGCGGGCGGCGTGGACGCGGCCGACTTCGCCGAGATGCTGCTGCGGATGTACCTGCGCTGGGCCGAGCGGCACGGCTACCCGACCGACGTCTACGACACGTCGTACGCGGAGGAGGCGGGCATCAAGTCGGCCACCTTCGCGGTGAAGGCGCCGTACGCGTACGGCACGCTCAGTGTCGAAGGCGGTACGCACCGGCTGGTCCGGATCAGCCCGTTCGACAACCAGGGTCGCCGGCAGACCAGCTTCGCCGCGGTCGAGGTGGTCCCGGTCGTCGAACAGACCGACGAGATCGAGGTGCCGGAGGACGACATCCGGGTCGACGTGTACCGCTCCAGCGGGCCGGGCGGCCAGGGCGTCAACACGACCGACTCGGCGGTCCGGATCACCCACCTGCCCACCGGGATCGTCGTCTCCTGCCAGAACGAGCGCTCCCAGCTGCAGAACAAGGCGACCGCGATGGTCGTGCTCAAGGCCAAGCTCCTGGCCCTCAAGCAGGCCGAGGAACAGGCCACGATGGACGCGCTGCGCGGGGACGTCGCCGGGTCGTGGGGCGATCAGATGCGGTCCTACGTGCTCCATCCGTACCAGATGGTGAAAGATCTTCGGACTGAGTACGAGACGGGCAATCCGGCCGCGGTCTTCGACGGTGAGATCGACCCGTTCATCGAGGCCGGCATCCGGTGGCGCCGGCAGCAGGAGCGCGGCGCGGCAGCCTGACGTCCCACAAATTGCGGGGAGTTAGTGGTTAACCGCGCCCTGATTACCACAAATTCCCCGCAATTTGTGCGCAGCGATGTGATCATGGCTGCCGGAGTTGGCGTCGCAGTTACACCGCGTAGACTCTCCGACCGTGATTGCGCTCGAGCATGTGACGAAGACATACCCGAAGGCTTCCCGCCCCTCGCTGGACGAGATCTCGGTGGGGATCGAGAAGGGGGAGTTCGTCTTCTTCATCGGCCCGTCCGGTTCCGGCAAGTCCACGATCATCAAGCTGCTGTTGCGCGAGATCCAGCCCACCCGCGGCAAGGTGCACGTCAACGGGCGTGAGGTCGGCGCGATGCGGTCGTGGAAGATCCCCAACTTCCGCCGTTCGATCGGCTGCGTCTTCCAGGACTTCCGGCTGCTGCCGAACCGGACGGCGTACGAGAACGTGGCGTTCGCCCTCGAGGTGATCGGCAAGTCGAAGGCCGTGGCGCGGCGGGTCGTGCCCGAGGTCCTCGAGCTGGTCGGCCTCGGCGGCAAGGAGCACCGCTACCCGCACGAGCTCTCCGGCGGTGAGCAGCAGCGCGTCGCGGTCGCCCGGGCGTTCGTGAACCGGCCGCTGATCCTGCTGGCCGACGAGCCCACCGGAAACCTCGACCCGGACACCTCCATCGAGATCATGCGCCTGCTCGACCGGATCAACCGGACCGGTACGACGGTCGTCATGGTGACCCACGACTCCAACATCGTGAACCAGATGCGCCGCCGCGTTGTCGAGATCGACAGTGGACGGATCGTGCGCGACCAGCCCCGCGGCGTCTACGGCTGAACGGCTTGATCGCACCCAACCCCGAAAGGCTTCTCCCCGATGCGCGCGAAGTACGTCCTGTCCGAAGTCTTCCTTGGACTGTGGCGCAACGTCACGATGACGATCGCCATGATGATCACGATGGCCGTCTCGCTCACCATGCTGGGCGCGAGCCTGCTGTTGTTCCTCCAGGTCGAGGACATGAAGGTCTACTTCTACGACAAGATCCAGGTGTCGATCTATCTGAAGAAGGAAGTGACCGACGCCGAGCGCACCTCGCTGGAGGACGCCATCAAGGGCGACCCGCTCGTGGAGAGCTACTTCCACGAGACCAAGGCCGAGGCGTACGAGAACTTCAAGACCATGTTCCGGGACGCGCCCGACCTGGTGAACTCCGTCAAGCCGGACACGCTGCCGGAGTCGTTCCGGCTGTCGCTGAAGAACCCGGAGGAGTACCAGAAGGCGTTCGACAAGTACAAGAGCTACCCGGGCATCAGCGACATCATTGATCAGCGTAGATTGCTGGGGAAGATCTTCGGGATCATGAGCGGCCTGCAGAGCATGGCGCTCGTGATCGCCATCGTGCAGGGCGTCGCGGCGTTGCTCCTGGTGGTGAACACGATCCAGGTCGCGGCGTATAGCAAGCGCCGGGAGGTCGCCGTGATGAAGCTCGTCGGCGCCTCGAACTGGTTCATCCAGGCCCCGTTCGTGCTGGAGGCGGTGTTCGCGGGCATCGTCGGCGCGCTGCTGGCCTTCGGAGCTCTGGTGCTCGCCAAAGTCTTCCTGATGGACGGCTCGCTCAAGGTGCTCACCGAACTGCTGACACCCGTGAAGTGGAGCAACGTGATCAAGACGTTGCCGCTGCTGCTCGGGGTCGGCGCGACGGTCAACGCGATCACCGGCTGGATCACGTTGCGCTTCTACCTGCGCGTCTGATCGGTCGTGCGTCGGTCCACCAGGACGGGCGCGGGCACCGGGTGGCCGGCGCCAGCCGGTACGATTTGCCGGTTGCACCGGGAGGAGAGCATGCCGCGCGAGAAGGGGCGTAAGGTCGTCGTCTCGAACCGCAAGGCGCGCCACGACTACAGCATTCTCGACACCTACGAGGCCGGCATCGCGTTGACCGGCACCGAGGTCAAATCGCTGCGGGCCGGGCGCGCCTCGCTCGCTGACGCGTTCGCGCAGATCAAGGACGGCGAGGTGTACCTCCACGGGGTGCACATCCCCGAGTACGCCCAGGGCACCTGGACCAACCACGAGCCGCGCCGGATCCGCAAGCTGCTGCTACGCCGGCACGAGATCGACCGGCTGGTCGGCAAGGTCAAGGAGAGCGGCCTCACACTTGTCCCCCTCGCGATCTACTTCTCGGACGGCTGGGCCAAGGTCGAGGTGGCCCTGGCACGCGGCAAGCGGACCTACGACAAGCGGCAGGACCTGGCCAAACGAGATGCTGAGCGGGAAATCAGCCGGGTCGCGGGCCGCCGCCGTAAGGGGATGAACTAACGGACGACCCCGGTACCGGCGGTTCGCACCTATAGTCGCGCTCGTGACGGATCTGGAGATCGCCTTTGAGCTCGCCCACCCGCCCGCTCAGGTGTGGCGGGCGCTGACCGAGGCGCCGCTCCTCAGCGACTGGCTGGGGTCGTGTGACGGCCCGTCCACCTTCGACGCCGGTGAGCGGATCCGCCTCCGGCTCGACGGTCTCGTCGACGGCCCGATCGACGGTGAGCTGGTCGAGGTCCTGGCGCCGTACCGCCTGGTCATGCGCTGGGAGGGTGAGCAGCTGCACGCGCGGACGGTGTGGGAGCTGGTCGAGACGGCGGACGGGATCCGCCTGTCCATGTCGGTCTCCGGGTTCCTCGGACTGCCCACCGGCGTGCGGCGTCAACAGTGGCGGGACGGGTTGACCTCGCGCGTCGAGGTGGGGCTGCCCCTGGTGCTCGCCGAGCTGGCGGTCGCGTCGGCCGCCGTCCGCGACGCGCTGCCCGCGCGCGAGAGCCTCTTCGCGGCTATCGCCGCGATCGAACAGATCGACGTGGGTACGCCTAAGCCGCCCGCCGCTGATATCCCGAGGCAGCACACCGGTGGAGTGGCTCCGGTGGTACCGTTGCCGGCTCCGAAGCCCCGGCGGACCTGGCTCGTCGCCGGTGTGGCCGTGGGCGCGGCGGTGATCCTGGTCGCCACCGCGACCGCGCTGGTCCTCTCGGCCACCCGGCCCGAGCAGGTCGCCGGGCGGGTCGCGCCGGACGAGCTGCGCCACCCGCCGACCCTGACCCCGGCCGCCGAGCCGCCGGCGCAGCAGGCGGTGGGTACGCCCGCGCCGAGCAGGGGACCGGCGACGCCCGCGGCCCGCCCGTCGAGAACCGCCGTCACCGGTGGGCCGGGCGGACCGGCAGCGCCGGTACCGGTCCAGCCGGCCCAGCCTTCCCGACCGTCGCTGCGCGCCTCCTATACCGTCGAGCGGACCGGCCTGCTGGGCACCACGGGCTACAAGGTCACCGCACGGATCGACAACCCGGGTTCGGTGCCGGTGGGCGACTGGCGGCTCACGTTCACGCTGCCGGGCGGCCAGAAGGCGAGCACGGTGTCCGGCGCCCAGTACCGGCAGGACGGCACAACCGCGACATTCACCCCAGGTGAGGCGGTACCGCCCCGAGGATCCGTCACCGTCTCGTTCGAAGTCTCCGGCCTGCTGGCCGGCGAGCCCAGCGGCTGCACGATCGACGGGCGGTCGTGCGGCTGAGATATCATGGGTCAGTTGTGTTGACCAGGGGGTGACAGGTTTCGACTGCGTACGTTGAGGCAGGGGAAGCGAGCCGAGGAAGCCGACGCCGTCTCGTTAATCGACGTCGGAAACCAATAAGCGCCAATCCAACGCGCACTGACCTCGCTCTCGCCGCCTGAGGCGGGTAGCAGGTCTGTCGGTCTGGGAGTGCCTTCGGCCCAGTTAACCGGCATCAGCTAGAAGGCTGGCCAACCGAGCCCGGTCGCGGGGCTCGTGCGGCGAGACCAATCAGCGACTGGGCCCGTCACACCGACTCGCTCGCGTGATCGGAGGGGCCGAGTAGAGGCATAGCGAGCTGCGCTCGGAGAAGCCCTGGCAAAGCTGCGAAGGACCCGGGTTCGATTCCCGGCACCTCCACGGTTGCGGTGTACCGTGAACTGTCGGCGGCGCCACCCGACGGGTGGTGCCGCCTTCAGTTGTCCGCCGGCAGCCACCACCGCCAGCCGTGCGGTGCGGGCGGCAGATGCGGCGGAATCGTCCAGCCGTCAGGCGGAGTCCATCCGGGAGGTGGCGGCGGCCAGCCAGGCGCGAACGTCTCAACGGCGCAGGTCGGGACCGACCCGCGGGTGGGTGGCTTCTGTTAAGGAACCTGGCCATTGACTGGAGTTGTGGTTTTCCGGTGATGGGTCTGGACAGCGGGTAGGCGTGGCGCGGACCATCTCCTAAAGGCGGGAGGTGCACCGTGACCGGACCGGCAGCAACCCAGTACCCGGCGACCCACGCGTCGCTCGCGGCGGCCCGGCGGCACCGGGCCGAGCTTCTCCAGGTCATCCAGGCATTTGAGATCGCGATCGCCGTGCCCGCCCGCGATCCGGGCTGGCGGGACCGGGTGCACGAGCGGCTCCTCGCGTTGCGGGACGCGTTCGGCGAGCACGTTGTCGTCACCGAGGGGCCCGACGGTCTCTACGCGGAGCTGCTGGAGCATTCGCCCCGGCTGATGCGCAGCGTGCACGGGCTGGTCCGGGAGCACGCGGCCATTCTGGGGGCGATCGAAGGGCTGACCGCGCGGGTGGCGTCGGCCGACATCGAGCGCCTCCGCGGCTGGTCCAGCGACCTGCTGCGCGAGCTGGCCAGGCACCGCCAGCGCGGAGCGGACCTCGTGTACGAGGCGTACGCGACCGACATCGGCGGGGAGACCTGACCGCGGAACGGAGCGGGCGGCCGGCACGTCCAACCGGCATGCGTCGAATCGTCACGATCTTCAGTGCGGCGATCCTGAGTGCGGGCTGCGCGGGTGTCGGCGGTGTCGCCGAGCCCGGTGCGTCCGGGCCGGTCGAGGATGCCTTCCAGCAACGGGCCCGGGTCGTGGCCGAGGCGTGGGCGGACGGCACCGCGACCGACGCGTGGCGCAACGGGTTCGTACCGCTGCAGGATCTGACCGTGCCTCCGGCGGACGGGTTCCGGACCGATGAGATGAAGCAGGCCTTCCTCGCCGGGTGGTACGTGCTCCGCACCACACTGCCGCCGGTCCAGAGCGCACAGGCGCAGCCGGTACGCTTCGCCGACGGCGGCACCATGCAGGTTGGCGTGGTCTCCGCGGCCGAGGCGTATGCGGCGATCGACAAGGGTGACGCGCCCTGCCCGGGCACGGACCCGATCCCGGACCCCGGCCCGAGCGCGAGCCCCGACACGCCCACGTCCACGCAGGTACCCGGATCGTGCACCTCGCTCGGCGTGACCGGCGCGACCCTCGGCCAGGTCACCCTGCGCACCAGCCGTGGTGAGGCCACCGTACCCGCCTGGCTGTTCTCCGTGACCGGCCTGGACGACCCGGTCGCCCGGGTGGCCGTCGTGCCGGCGCAGGTGACCGCGGTGCCCAGCCCGTCGGTGCCACCCGCGCCTGCGCAGCCCGGCCTGGTGACCGCGCAGGATCTGGTGGCCGTGGACGGCACGAAGATCACGTACCGGCTCGGCGTGGGCGCGTGCGACAAGGACATCCGCCCGCTGTTCTTCGAGACCGACACCGTGGTGGTCGTCGGTGGCCAGGTCAGCCCGCCGACCACGGGCGTCTGCATCGACCTGCTCAAGCTCGAGCCGGTCACGGTGACCCTGGCCGAGCCGCTGGGCGAGCGGCCGGTCGTGGACGCCGCCACCGGCACGGCGCTGACTCTTACGGTTCGCTGACGGGCGGCCGGTTCCGGTCGCCACCGGCATACCCTGCGGGTATGGCCCAGCGCGTGCTCGTCGTCGACGACGACCAGACCGTCTCGGACGTGGTCCGGCGGTACCTGGAGCATGCCGGGCTCACCGTCGACCTCGCCGCCGACGGCCGGGCCGCGCTGGAGTCGTTCGGCCGCGACCGCCCGGATCTCGTGGTGCTCGACCTCATGCTGCCGGGTCTGGACGGGCTGGAGGTGTGCCGGCGGCTGCGCCGGGACCACAAGGACCTGCCGATCGTCATGCTCACCGCGCTCGGCGACGAATCCGACCGGGTACTCGGGCTGGAGCTCGGCGCGGACGACTACGTCACCAAGCCGTTCTCACCGCGCGAGCTGACCCTGCGGGTGCAGTCCGTGCTGCGCCGGTCGACCCGCTTCACCGGCTCGGACATTCTCCACGATGGAGAGTTGACTGTGGACACCGGCCGGCGAGTGGCCACGCTGCGCGGGGAGCCGCTGGCGTTGACGGTACGGGAGTTCGAGCTGCTCGAGTTCCTGATGCGCAACCCGGGCCGGGCGATCCGGCGCAACGAGCTGCTGCAGGCCGTCTGGGGTTGGACGTTCGGTGACCAGTCCACTGTGACCGTCCACGTACGACGGTTACGTGAGAAGGTCGAGGCCGATCCGGCGCAGCCGCGGCGCATCGTGACCGTGTGGGGAGTTGGGTATCGATACGAGAGTGGTTGAGGTCCTGCTGACGTTCGCCATCGCGCTGGCCGGTTCGCTGGTGGTGGCGTTGCTCGGCGCGCTGGTGCTGCACCGCATGCGCAACAGGTCGGTCACCGTCCACCTGTACGTCCTTCTCGCCGTCACGGTCGCCGCGGTCCTCGCCGGGGTGCTCGGCGCGGCGTGGGAGATGTTCCTGTCCGCGCACGACCTGCGGGTACTGCTGATCGTGCTCGGCGTCGCGGGCGTGGTCAGCCTCGGTGTCGCGCTGTGGATCGGCCGCGGGCTCGTCGCCGACGCCATGTGGGCGGCCGAGGTCCGGCTGCGGGAGCAGGCCGCCGAGGCGCACCGGCGGGAGCTCGTCGCCTGGGTCTCGCACGACCTGCGTACGCCGCTGGCCGGCGTGCGCGCGATGGCCGAGGCGCTGGAGGACGGCGTCGTCTCCGACGCGTCCACTGTGGCCGAGTACCACCGTCGGATCCGGGCCGAGGCCGACCGCATGGCGGCCCTCGTCGACGACCTCTTCGAGCTGTCCCGGATCAACGCCGGCGCGCTGCGGCTCACCCTCGAGGCGGTGGCGCTCGGCGACGTGGTCTCCGACGTGGTGGCCGGCGTCGAGCCGGTCGCGGCCGCGCGCCAGGTGCGGCTGGTCGCCGCGCCGGGTGGGTGGCCGACGGTACGGGGCAGCGAACCGGAACTTGCCCGCGTGCTCGGGAACCTGCTGCGCAACGCGATCAGGCACACCGGGGTGGACGGGACGGTCACGGTCACCGGCGGGCGGGACGACGGTGGCGGCTGGTTCGCGGTCACCGACGCGTGCGGGGGCATCCCCGAGACCGACCTCCCGCGCGTCTTCGACGTGGCGTTCCGCGGGCAGGCGGCGCGTACCCCCGCTGGATCTTCCGGGGGTTTGGGTTTGGCCATCGTGCGGGGACTCGTCGCAGCCCATGGCGGCGACGTGGCGGTGTCCAATGTGAGCGGAGGCTGCCGGTTCCTGGTCCGGCTACCCGCCGCCTAGGTCGTCCAGCGCGTGCGAGCAGGGGCAGTCCCGCTCGGTGGGCAGCCGCTCGACGATGTCGAAGAGCAGCGTGCGCAGCTTCTCCGTGTTCTCGCCGAAGACCCGGAACACCTCCTCCTGCGTCACCCCGTGGTCGCCCTCGACGCCGGCGTCGAGGTCGGTGACGAGAGCGATCGCGGTGTAGCACAGGGCAAGCTCGCGGGCGAGGACCGCCTCCGGGTGACCAGTCATGTTCACGACAGATCCACCGCCGGCGGCGTACCAGCGGGACTCGGCGCGGGTCGAGAACCGGGGCCCCTCGATGACCACCATGGTCCCGCCGTCCACCGGCTCGAGGCCGTGCGCGACGGCCGCCTCCAGCGTGACCCGGCGGCCCTGGGGGCAGTACGGGTCGGCGAAGCTGAGATGTGCCGCGCGGTCGTCGTAGTAGGTCTGTGCCCGGCTCGTGGTCCGGTCGATGAGCTGGTCCGGGATGACGAACGTGCCCGGCCCGAGGTGCTGTTGCAGGCCGCCGACCGCGCAGGGGGCGAGGATCTGGGTCACGCCCAGCTCGCGGAGGGCCCAGATGTTCGCCCGGTACGGGATCCGGTGTGGTGGATACCGGTGATCCCGGCCGTGCCGGGGGAGGAACGCGGTCCGCCGGCCGGCCACCTCCGCGACGGTGATCGGATCGGACGGCGGGCCGTACGGCGTGTCGGGATTGACCTCGTCGGCGGTATCGAGGAGTCGGTAGAGGCCGGAGCCGCCGATCACGGCGATATCGGCTGTCGTTGCCACGAGCAGACCCTAACCGGGATGCCGCACGCAAGCTATGGTGCCTTGCATGGCGTTGACTGCGGAGCTGGTGACGATCGACTGTCATGACTCGGACGCGCTCGTCTCATTCTGGACCGCGGCATGTGACTATGTCGTAACGTACGAGTCCGGATCGGGGGACTACGTGGTCTTAGGTCCTGCCAAAGCGCCTGAGAACGCGCCTGCCGGGTCGGCGCGCCCCCGCATCGGGATCCAGACGGTCCCCGAACCACGGGTGGGCAAGAACCGGGTGCACATCGACTTCGCCACGTCCTCCCCGCTCGCCGACGAGGTCGCCCGCCTGGTCTCGCTGGGGGCGTCGGTCGTCGCCGAGCACTCGGTACCCGGGGTGTCGTGGACGGTGATGGCCGATCCGGAGGGGACGGTGTTCTGCGTGTCGTCGGGGTCGGACGGGTAGGTGAGCGTGCACCGGGAGCCGGGAAAGGTCGGAGGACAGGCGATGCAGTCGCTGACCGGGCAACTGCTCGTCGCGACCCCCTCGCTGCGCGATCCGAACTTCGAGCGCACGGTGGTCCTGCTGGTGGCGCACGAGGACGGTGGGGCGCTCGGCGTGGTGCTCAACCGGGCCACCGAGGTCCCGGTCTCCGAGGTGCTCGGCGGGTGGGGCACGCTCGCCCGGGACCCGGCGGTGGTCTTCGAGGGCGGACCGGTGCAGCCCGAGTCGGCGATCTGCCTGGCCCGGACCCGGCCCGGGGCATCCCCGCCGCGCCGCGGCTTCCACCGGGTGAGCGGGGCGATCGGGACGATCGACCTCTCCGGCGACCCGGAAGCGCTGCGGGACGCGGTCGAGGGCGTGCGGGTCTTCGCCGGGTACGCCGGCTGGGCACCCGGCCAGCTCGAGGCCGAGATCGCGACCGGTTCCTGGTTCGTCTTCGACGCGCTGCCCGGGGACGCATTCGTGTCCCGCCCCGACGACCTGTGGCCGATGGTCCTCAAGCGCCAGGGCGGCATCATGGCCGCGGTGGCGATCTTCCCGGCCGACCCGGCGCTGAACTGAGCCCCCGGGGCCGCGGCGTGACCCGGGCTGGGTGGGTGTGTACTATTGCGCGGGTGCCCGGGCGACCGGGCGCGGTGACCGGTTCTACCGGACGCGACAAGGGGCCGTGGCGCAGCTGGTAGCGCACCACACTGGCAGTGTGGGGGTCAGGGGTTCGAGTCCCCTCGGCTCCACCCGTGATTGGAGCATGCGAACCGTCTTGCGTGCTCCCGGGTGCACCCCGAATGCAGAACTGCCGTCGATATCGTCTGGCGCCGACCATCGTTGCGGCGGCATGGCCAGGAAACGTTGCACGACGCTGGTCAGGCTGCGGGAGTCGAAGACAGTGCCGGTGACCGCGACGCTCGACAGATTTCACCCGCGAACTTTTTGAGAAGAGGTTCGGTGACGGTGTCGGATCGAGGCAGAGCCGCTCGTAGCAAGGGTGAGGAGCGGCCACTGGGGCCGCCGGATCAAGGAGTCGGAGATGGCGCGATACCTGATCTCGTTCGACCGCGGGTGGATGACCTTCCCTGAGGAGGACCTGCCCGACGTGGCCAAGGCGGCTCGCGCGGTGATCAAGGAGGCCGTGGACGCCGGGGTCTTCGTCTTCAGCGGCGGGATCGGCGACGACGAGAAGACCACCCTGGTGGCCGTCGACGGGGCGGTCACCGACGGGCCCTACCCGGAGACCAAGGAGATGATCGGCGGCTTCGCCGTCGTCGACGTCCCGACGCGGGAGGACGCCATCGCATGGGCCGCGAAGATCGCGGTCGCCTGCCGTTGCGCGCAGGAGGTGCGCGAGTTCCTGCCCGACCCGAACGTCGACGCCTGGATCCAGCAGTGAGCAAGGGAGGAGACCGCGAGATGCCCAAGTACATGCTGTCCGTGTTCGGACCCGCCGAGCGCAACGAGTTCGGCAACTATCCCACCAAGGAGGACATGCTCCAGTCGCTCGAGGACACCGGCGCCTTCAACGACAAGCTCCAGGCCGAGGGCTACTTCGTCTTCGCCGACGGGCTGGAGCAGGCCACCACCGCCACCGTCGTCGACGGTCGGGGCGATCAGCCGGTGATCACCGACGGGCCCTACCTGGAGGCCAAGGAGTACCTCGGCGGCTTCTGGATCATCGAGGCCCCCGACCTGGACGTCGCGCTGCGGCTCGCCGCGGAGGGCTCGAAGGCCTGCCGTGGCAAGGTCGAGGTGCGGCCCTTCCAGACCGAGGAGTCCTTCGCGGCGCTGCTCGAGTCGTGACCGCTTCCGGCGTCAGGGCGGCGATCACCCGGGCCCACCGTGAGGAGTGGGCCCGGGTGGTCGCCGCCCTGACGCGGCGCTTCGGCGACCTCGACGTCGCGGAGGACGCCGCTGCGGAGGCGTTCGAGACTGCCGTCGAACGCTGGCCGCACGACGGCGTACCCCCGAACCCGGGCGGGTGGCTCACTACTACCGCCACCCGCAAGGTCATCGATCGCCTCCGCCGGGAGTCGCGCCGCGACGAGAAGCACCAGGAGGCTCAGTTGTTGTTCGACGACGATCCGCACGAGCCGCTGGGCGTTATCGACGACGATCGGCTCCGGCTGATCTTCACCTGCTGCCACCCGGCGCTCTCGCCGGAGGCCCGGATCGCGCTGACGCTCCGGATGGTCGGCGGGCTGACCGTCCCCGAGATCGCCCGCGCCTTCCTGGTCCAGGAGGCGACGATGGGTCAGCGCATCACCCGAGCGAAGGCCAAGATCAAGGTCGCCCGCATCCCCTACCGGCTCCCGACGGCGGAGGACTTGCCTGCACGGCTCGACGGCGTCCTCACGGTGATGTTCCTCGTCTTCAACGAGGGGTATCTCGCCACTGGAGCCGAGACGGAGCCCGTCCGCAACGACCTCACCGCCGAGGCGATCCGGCTCACCCGCCTGGTGCACGAACTGCTGCCGGACCGCCGGGGTGGGAGCGGCGAGGTGACCGGGCTGCTGGCGCTCATGTTGCTGACCGAGGCCCGCCGCCCGGCCCGCATTTCTGCGACGGGCGAGCTCGTCACTCTCGACGAGCAGGACCGCGGCGCCTGGGACCGCGACCTGATCGAGGACGGCCACCGCCTGGTGCGCGAGCGCCTCGCCGCGGTGGCCGCGGGCGGTCCCGCCCCGGGCCGTTACCAGCTGCTCGCCGCGATCAACGCCGTGCACACCGACGCCCGCGACGCGCGCGACACCGACTGGTCGCAGATCGTCGCCCTCTACGACCGGCTGATGCGCATCAATCCCTCGCCGGTGGTCGCGCTCAACCGCGCTGTCGCCGTCGCCGAGGTCGACGGACCCGACGTCGCGCTCGCCGTGGTCGACCGCCTGCCGCTGGAGGGCTACCACGCCTTCCACGCGACCCGCGCCGAGCTGCTGCGTCGCCTGGGCCGCAGCAAGGAGGCTCGCGAGGCCTACGACCGCGCCATCGAGCTCGCCGGTAACACCGCCGAGGCCGCCTACCTCACCCGCCGCCGCAGCCAGCTCGGCGTTTCGCCCGGCTGCGGCCCCGCCTCCGGCACAGTGGACCCGCCTGGACACGGTGACACCGCGGGAGACCGGGATCCCGCATCTGATCGCCACGGGACTGTCCACCATGGAGACGGTCAAGACCCGGGTCAGCCGGGTACTGAGCAGGCTCGGTCTGGGTGACCGGGCGTAGGCGGTCGGCGCCGGGTACGAGTCCAACCTGGTCGTGCCCCGATCCGGGGCCAGGTCCGCGCGCCGTCCCCAGGCACGACCTCTCGTCCAGGCATCTACCGGAAGACTTGCGGAAGCAGACCCAGACCCGAGGCCCACACCATCCTCGGATGCTGCGCATCTCCGACAGCCTGCCTCGTCAGATGCCGCCGAAAATTTCCGGAAGATATTGACTGACCTTTCCGGACACTGCGATACTTCCGATCCACCAGGATCGATGGCGGTCCTTGCCGCCACGCGATCGTGTCCAGCCCAGCCACGACAAGCGTTGGCGCTTCGCCCGGCGCCACCGCTCGGCAGAAGGGGTACGACATGACGAACCATCCCGGCCCACCGGGCAGGCATGCATGGCTCCGCGGCCAGACCTGGGCCAGGCTCCTCACCGCCGCGGCAGCCGCGCTCGGCATCGCCGGCCTCGTCGCCGTCGCCGATGTCGCGAGCGCCGCCAGCACGCTCGGCGCGTCCGCCGCCGAACGCGGCGGCCGGTACTTCGGCACCGCGGTAGCGGCGAACAAGCTCGGCGACGGCGCGTACACCACCATCCTGAACCGCGAGTTCAACCAGGTGACGCCCGAGAACGAGATGAAGATCGACGCCACCGAGCCGAACCAGAACCAGTTCAGCTACGGCGCCGCCGACCAGATCGTCAGCTACGCGCGGCAGCGCGGCATGCGGGTCAAGGGCCACACGCTGGCGTGGCACTCGCAGCAGCCGGGCTGGATGCAGCAACTCTCCGGCAGCGCGCTGCGCTCGGCGATGCTCAACCACGTCCGGCAGGTCGCCACCCACTTCCGTGGCCAGGTCTTCGCCTGGGACGTGGTCAACGAGGCGTTCCAGGACGGCACCAGCGGCGCGCGGCGAGACTCGAACCTGCAGCGGACCGGCAACGACTGGATCGAGGCGGCGTTCCGCGAGGCCCGCAGCGCCGATCCCGGCGCCAAGCTCTGCTACAACGACTACAACACCGACAACTGGACCGCCGCCAAGACCCAGGCCGTCTACCGCATGGTCCAGGACTTCCGGAACCGCGGCGTGCCGATCGACTGCGTCGGCTTCCAGGCACACTTCACCGGCGGGTCGAGCTACCCGGGCAACTTCCGCACCACGCTGTCGAGCTTCGCCGCCCTCGGGGTCGACGTTCAGGTCACCGAGCTGGACATCACCAACGCCCCGACCGGCGCCTACAGCAGCGTCACCAACGACTGCCTGGCCGTGTCCCGGTGTACCGGCGTGACGGTCTGGGGCATCCGCGACTCCGACTCGTGGCGTTCCGGCGAGAGCCCGCTGCTGTTCACCGGCGGCGGTGCCAAGAAGCCGGCGTACGACGCGGTGCTCTCCGCGCTCAACAACGGCCAGACGCCGCCGCCCGGTGGTGGCGGTGGAGGCTGCACCGCGACGATGACGCCGGGCACCGTGTGGGGGGACCGGTACAACACGTCGGTCACGGTCAGCGGGGCCAGTAGCTGGACGGTCGTGGTGGCACTCACCTCGCCGCAGCGCGTGTCGGCGGTCTGGTCCGGCAGCCCCAGCTGGGACTCCACCGGTTTCGTCATGACCGTGCGCTCCAACGGCAGCGGTAACACCTTCGGCTTCACCACGATGTTCAACGGCAACACCACCGCCCGGCCCACGATCCGGTCCTGCACAGCGGGCTAGTGCGGTTGATGCACCACCGGGCGTGGCGGCGCAGCACGCCGCCACGCCCGCTTACCCGTACGTGGCGAGGAACGCGTCGAAGCCCGCATCCTGGCCACGCTCGGGCTCCTGACCGCGGGCGGCGGTCAGCCCGTGAGCGTGGCGGTCAGCCCGGCGGCGAGCGTCTCGGCCTCGATGTCGGTCACTTCCTCGCCGAGCTCCTCCAGCAGTTCGGCCTTGGTGTAGACCACCGTGCCGGGGTCCGCCTCCGCCGCGGGTACCACGTCGACCTCCCCGTCGACGACGGCCAGCACCGGATCGGTGCCCGGCGCCTTAGCCAGGCCCCGGATGTCGTCAGCAGTCACCGTCAGCATCGTGCGCCTCCCTACGGCAGCGTCGGTCTGTTCCCCATGCCCGCCCGGCCGGCGGACAAACGCGCCGGTGGCATGGCAAGCTCGGGACGAGGGGGATCCGCATGACCGAGACGACCGCCACCGACCGATTCGCAGAGCGGCTGTTCAACGCCGCGCTGGGTACGGTCGAAGTGATGTCCGTGTACCTCGGCGACCGGCTGGGCTGGTACCGCGCCCTCGCCGACGGCGGCCCGGCGACGCCGGACGAGCTGACCGCGCGGGCGGGCGGGAACGAGCGCTACGCCCGCGAGTGGTTGGAGCAGCAGGCGTCCTTCGGCATCCTGACGGTCGCCGGGGACGGCCGTTTCGCGCTGCCGCCCGGCCCGGCCGAGGTGCTGACCGACCAGGCGAGCCTGTCGTACCTGGCGCCGCTGGCGCGGATGCTCTGCGCGGCCGGGATGCAGTTGCCCGCGCTGATCGACGCGTACCGTACCGGTGGCGGGGTCAGGTGGGCCGCGTTCGGCACCGACATGCGCGAGTCGCAGGCCGACATGAACCGGCCGTGGTTCTCCTCGGCCCTGCCGCCCGCGCTTGTCGGCACGCCCGCGCTCGACGATGTCCTCAGTAGACCGGGCGCACGCATCGCCGACATCGGCTGCGGCGCGGGCTGGTCGGCGATCGCGCTGGCGCGCGCGTACCCGGAGGCCACAGTGGACGGGTACGATGTGGACGAGCCGTCGGTCGAGATGGCCCGGCGCAACGCGGCCGACGCGGGTGTGGCCGACCGGGTCCGGTTCCACCACGTGGACGCCACCACTGGACCGGAACAGCAGGGCCTGTACCACGCGGCGTTCGCCTTCGAGTGCGTCCACGACATGCCCCGCCCGGTCGAGGTGCTCGCGGCGATGCGGCGGGCGGTCGTCCCGGGTGGGCCGGTGGTCGTCATGGACGAGGCGGTACGGGACAGCTTCGCGACGCCGGGCGACGACATCGAGAAGCTCATGTACGGCTTCAGCGTGCTCATCTGCCTGCCCGACGGCCTGTCCGACCCGCCGTCGCGGGGCACCGGTACGGTCATGCGCCCGGAGACGCTGCGGGGGTACGCCCGCGAGGCCGGCTTCGCCGACATCGAGGTGCTACCCATCGACGACTTCGGATTCTGGCGCTTCTACCGGCTGGTCTGACGACGCCGCGCAACGCGGTCTGAGCGACCCCGGTCGGGCTTGCGGCACGTCGCCACACCCTAAGGTGATAGGCCATTGTGGACGACTGCGTGCTGCTCGTGCCGGCGCAGGTCGCCCCGGGCACGTACCGCGCGACGGTGCCGGCGGACTCACCGAGTGGCAGCGCGAACACCGGGCAACTCGGCAGGTCACCGTGGGCTCGACCGGCGACCGCGCCACGACCACGGGCCGGGCAGGTCCACCCGGTGCGCGCGGGCCCGAGAATTCCAGGACCAGCGGCCGAGCCTGATGCTCCATGAGGAGAGGCCGTTGCGGCCGATGTTGAGCCGCAACGGCCCGATCTTGATGACCTTGCGAAACAGCAGGCCCATCACGCCTCCCTCTGGTGCCATCGAGTGCCCTCCGGTTACCCGGGAAGATCGACAGCTACACCCGGAGGCGGCGCTCCTGCTCCGAGCGCGACCGCATCGCGATGCGCCGGGCGGGCAGACCGCGGTCGGCACTGGGCCGGCGGCGGGAGTAGACGAGATCGGACATGACCGCTCCGCTAATCAGGATGTCAGGCATGACATCAGTATGACGCCATTGACGACGTCAGTCAACAGTCTCTTAACCGTCAGTTCGGCGTCAGGCGCATACCTCTGATTACGAGGTATCTTGTGCTGGTGACAGCTGTGATGACGGTGGGCCTGGCGGGTGATCTGATGACCACGATCGCGGGCCTGCGCCGCGTGGTCCGGCGCCGGCTGCGCCAGGAGCAGTCCGAGCCGCGGCTGCCGGTCGCGCAGATCGAGCTGATGCTCGCCGTCGAAGCCGAGCCCGGGATCGGCGTGGCCGCGGCCGCCCGCGCGCTCGGCCTCGCCGACAACTCGGTCAGCACGCTGGTGAACCCGCTCGTGGCGGCCGGCCTGCTGCGGCGCGAGGTCGACCCGGCCGACCGCCGGGCCGCCCGCCTCCACCTGACCGGCCAGGCCCGGGACCGGATCGCGCGCTGGCGCAGCGCCCGGGCCGAGCTGGTCGCCGGTGCCCTCGACGGCCTGCCCACGGCCGACCGTGAGGCGCTGGCCGACGCGCTACCCGCGCTGCACCTGCTCCTGGAGACGCTGAGGAGGTCCGGATGATCACCGTGCGGAACCTGCGGTACCGGTTCGGCGACACGGTGGCGGTCGACGGGATCGACCTCGACGTGCTGCCTGGTGAGATCTTCGGGCTGCTCGGCCCGAACGGTGCCGGCAAGACCACCACCATCCGCGCGCTGACCACGCTCCTGCCGGTACCGCCGGGGGTGGTCGAGATCTTCGGCCTCGACGTGGCGAAGAAGAAGTTGGCGGTACGCCGTCTCGTCGGCTACGTCCCGCAACTGCTCTCCGCCGACGGAGCCCTGACCGGCCGCGAGAACGTGGCGCTGTTCGCCCGGCTGTTCGACGTGCCGCGGCGGGAGCGGCGCGAACGGGTGGCCGAGGTCATCGAGGCGATGGGCCTGACCGAGGCGGCCGACCGGCGGGCCAACACGTACTCGGGCGGCATGGTCCGCCGGCTGGAGCTCGCGCAGGCGTTGGTGAGCGCACCCCGGCTGCTGATCCTCGACGAGCCGACGATCGGCCTGGATCCCGTCGCGCGGGCCAGCGTCTGGGACCGGATCGCGGAGATCCGCATCCGGACCGGCATGACCGTCCTGGTCACCACGCACTACATGGACGAGGCCCAGCAGTCGTGCGACCGCCTCGCGCTGATGAACCGCGGCCGGATCACCGCGGTCGGCACGCCGGCCGAGCTGATCGCCAGCATCGGCACCGGGGCCGGCACGCTCGACGACGTCTTCCGTACCTATACCGGTGAACACGAGAACAAGGGATTCCGGCATGTCCAGCAGACTCGCCGTACCGCTTCGCGTCTGCGTTGATGCGCCGCGGATGCTGCTCTCCCGGGTGGGCACGATGTGCCTGGTGGAGCTGCAGAAGATGCGCCGTGACCGGACCGAGCTGGTGGCCCGGGCGGTGCAGCCGACGCTGTGGCTGGTCGTCTTCGGCTCCACGTTCACGCAGCTTCGCGCGATCCCGACCGGCGACGTACCGTACCTGGACTTCCTCGCGCCCGGCGTGATCGCGCAGTCGGCCCTGTTCATCTCCATCTTCTACGGCATCCAGATCATCTGGGACCGCGACGCCGGCATCCTGGCCAAGCTCATGGTGACCCCGACGCCGCGTGCTGCACTGGTCACCGGAAAGGCGTTCGCCGCCGGGATGCGGGCGCTGGTCCAGGCGGTCGTGGTCATCGTGCTGGCCGCGCTGCTCGGAGTCGCCCTCACCGCCAACCCGCTGCACCTGCTCGGCGTCGCGGTCGTGGTGGTACTCGGTGCCGCGTTCTTCTGTTGCCTGTCCATCGTCATCGCCGGCCTCGTGCTGCACCGCGACCGGATGATGGGCATCGGGCAGGCCATCATGATGCCGCTGTTCTTCGCCTCGAACGCGCTCTATCCGGTCGCTCTCATGCCCGGATGGCTCCAGGCGATCAACCACCTGAACCCGCTCAGCTACCAGGTCGAGGCCCTGCGCGGGCTGCTGATCGGCACGCCGGCTCGGTACACAGTGGACTTCGCGGTGCTGGTGGGCTCCGCCGCCGTGGCCATCGCCGTCGCCGCGGGCCTGCTCGGACGCCTGGCGAAGTGAGCTGAACCTGAGCCGGCCGGGCCCCGTGCAGAGCTGGTAAGGACAGCCTGGGCTGGCCTCGCTCGCGTCTGCGCAGATCTCCCTAGGGGGAAGACGCCCTCCCACGGGTTTAAACCTCGAAGCGGATCTATTGCTCCGTGTCTGGAACGGGGCAAATATAGGCCTACTTCATTGTCGGGAGCCCGACATGAGGGGGAGGAGATTTTCATGCGTGCAATCGCGCGCCCTGGCCGCCGTCATGCACGGCGCAGGAGAGCCCTCGTCGCTGCGCTCGCCGCCGTCGTTCTGGTCGGCGGCTTGAGCATGACGGGGACCGCCCACGCCGAGGACGGCGGCGCGTCCGACGCGCCGATCCTGGGCATCTGGGAGGTCCAGAGTCTCAGCGGCGTCAACAACAACCCGAACAACCGGAACTTGGGCCGGGCCGGGCAGAACTACATCCGCGTGGTGAACTCCGTCTACGCAGACGGGATCAGTGCGATGCGGAGCGGGCCGAACGCCCGCTTCATCTCCAACCGGATCCACAACGACTCCAACGTGAACATCTTCTCCGAGCGTGGGGTGTCGCAGTGGGGCTTCGTGTGGGGCCAGTTCATCGACCACGTGTTCGGCCTGCGCGACGAGGCCGGTGAGACCGCGAACATCGCGTTCAACAGCGCCGACCCGATGGAGGACTTCACCAACACGTTGGGTGTCATCCCGTTCGTCCGATCCCGGGCTGCCCCCGGCACCGGCCCCGGAACGTCCACCCGGCGCCAGCAGATCAACACGGTGAGCTCGTTCATCGAGGGGTCCAACGTCTACGGCGACACCGACGTGCGGCTGGACTGGCTGCGCGAGGGTGGCGTGGACGGCAACCCGGACAACAACGGGAACAACGGACGGCTGCTGCTGCCGAGCAACTACCTACCGCGGCGGGACGCCCGGGGCAACGCAGCGACCGCCCCACCGATGGCGATCGACGGCCGGCTGCTCAGCAACCCGAACAGCGCCCGGGTCGCCGGTGACGTGCGGGCCAACGAGAACTTCGCGCTGACCGCCACGCACACGCTGTTCGCCCGCGAGCACAACCGGATCGTGGCGTCGCTGCCGAGCACGATCTCCTCCTACGACAAGTACCAGCTCGCCCGGGCCATCGTGGCGGCGGAGATCCAGTACATCACCTACACCCAGTTCCTGCCGGCGCTGGGTATCTCGCTGCCCGCGTACCAGGGCTACAACCCCAACGTGAACCCGACGCTCGGCAACGAGTTCGCGACGGTCGGGTACCGGGCGCACAGCATGATCCACGGGGAGCTGGAGCTCGAGACCAACGTGAGCCGGTACTCGCAGGCCACGTTGGATTCGTTCGAGGCGCAGGGTCTCGAGGTCACGGTCGACGGCGCGGACGTGGAGATCGCCGTACCGCTGAACGTCGCCTTCATGAACCCGAACCTGCTCCAGCAGCTCCAGCTCGGGCCCGTGCTGCGGGGCATCGGCCTCGAGCCGCAGTACAAGAACGACGAGCAGATCGACAACCAGCTGCGCAGCGTGCTGTTCCAGGTACCGGTCTCCGGCAACCCCGAGTGCCTGGACGGACCCACCCTGCCGGAGTGCTTCCGCGGCGTGGTGGACCTCGGTGCGATCGACATCCAGCGGGCGCGTGACCACGGGATCCCGACCTACAACGCGCTCCGCAACGCCTACGGCCTCTCGTCCCGGTCGACGTTCACCGGCATCACCGGTGAGTCGACCGAGTCGTTCCCGACCGGCCTCGGCGTCAACAGCCCCCAGTGCCTCGACTTCCTCGCGCTGTTCGACCGCGACGGCAACCCGACGAATGTCGACAACGACGACGCCGTCCGCGGCGTGCGCCGGTGCAGCCTGGCCGCGCGGCTGAAGGGCGTCTACGGCGGCAGCATCAGCGCCGTCGACCCGTTCATCGGCATGGTGTCCGAGCCGCACGTGACCGGCAGCGAGTTCGGTGCGTTGCAGCGGGCGATCTGGACGAAGCAGTTCGCCGACCTGCGCAACGGCGACCGGTTCCATTACCTGAACGACCCGCTGCTGCCGTTCATCCGGAACAACTTCGGCATCGACTACCGCAAGTCGCTGGCCCAGATCATCTCGGCGAACACCGACATCCCGCTCGGCGACCTCGAGGCGAACGTCTTCTTCGCCCCGACCGAAGCGGCGGCTGCGGCGACGGCGGGCGCGGGCGTACAGGCCGCTGCTCCCGCGGAGACTGCCGTGGTGAACAGCCAGTACCAGCGCAAGGGTGCGACCGCGGCCGCCAACTTCCAGGCTCCGGTGGAACGTCCGTTCGCGTGGGTGCCCGCTCAGGCGGCCACCGTCGCGGTCGGCCGCAGGCCGGGGAACAGGAGGGAGCGCCGCCGGCGCGTCGGCACATGACCGACCACTGAAGTCCGTCGCGCCGGGTGCCGAGGTACCCGGCGCGACGTGTCTTGTCCCGCGGACAGGCCCCCGGGACAATGTTCGTTGGGACGCCAAACTATTGACAGTGCCCTCTTCGCGGGTGTGCAATTCAACGGTAACGGGGGCCGGGTAGCGCGAGGCATGGGCAGGCGATCAACCATGCGCGCGTTCGGCTCGTGCATGGCGGCTGCCTACCGACTGACTACCACAGGCGCAGCCCAGGAGGGGAAGCCGTTCATGCGAACAAGGCCGTACACGCGAAGAAGCTTGGCGGGCGCGATCGTCGCCGCCGTGGTCGCCGGTGCGGCGGCCGTGGTGGTCCAGGTCGGTGCCGGCACCGTCCCGGCGGCAGCGGCCGCCTCCGACCCGTACACCTGGAAGAACGTGCGGATCGACGGCGGTGGCTACGTACCGGGGGTCATCTTCAACCCCACCGAGCGCAACCTCATCTACGCGCGGACCGACATCGGTGGCGCCTACCGGTGGAACGAGAGCACCCAGCGCTGGATACCCCTGCTCGACTTCGTCGGTTGGAGCAACTGGGGCTGGAACGGCGTGCACAGCATGGCTACCGACCCGGTGCAGACCAACCGGGTCTACGCCGCGGTCGGCATGTACACCAACTCGTGGGACCCCAACAACGGCGCGATCCTGCGCTCGACCGACCGGGGCACCACCTGGCAGACCGCCCAGCTGCCGTTCAAGCTCGGCGGCAACATGCCGGGCCGCGGCATGGGCGAGCGGCTGGCGGTCGACCCGCTGCGCAACAGCGTCGTCTACTTCGGTGCACCCGAGGGCAACGGGCTGTGGCGGAGCACCGACTTCGGGGCGACGTGGGCGCGGGTCACCAGCTTCCCCAACGCCGGCAACTACGCCCAGGACCCGAACGATCCGAACGGCTACCTGAGCCACCGGCCGGGCGTCATCTGGGTGACGTTCGACCGGCGGTCCGGCAACGCCACTTCCGGCACGCAGACCATCTACGTCGGCGTGGCGGACAAGCAGAACTCGGTCTACCGCACCACGAACGGCGGTACGAGCTGGGAGCGGCTCGCCGGCCAGCCGACCGGGTTCCTGCCGCACAAGTCGGTGCTGGACACCACCGGCGGGTTCCTCTACCTCGCCTACAGCGACACCGGAGGCCCGTACGACGGCGCGAAGGGCGATGTCTGGAAGTTCAACACGGCGACCAGCGCGTGGACCCAGATCAGCCCGATCCCGTCGAGCAGCGCCGACGACTACTTCGGCTACAGTGGACTGACGATCGACCGGACCAACCCGAACACCATCATGGTCGCCACGCAGATCTCCTGGTGGCCGGATGCCATCTTCTTCCGCAGCCGGGACGGCGGTGCCACGTGGACCCGGATCTGGGACTGGGGAGCCTACCCCAACCGCACGTTCCGCTACACGATGGACATCTCGTCCGCGCCGTGGCTGACGTTCGGCTCCAACCCGCAACTGCCCGAGGTGACGCCGAAGCTCGGCTGGATGAACGGCGCCCTGGAGATCGACCCGTTCAACGCCAACCGGATGATGTACGGCACCGGCGCGACCATCTACGGCACCACCAACCTGGGTAACTGGGATGCCGGTACGCAGATCACCATCCGGCCCATGGTCGCCGGGCTGGAGGAGACGTCGGCCCTCGACCTGATGAGCCCGCCGAGCGGTGCGCCGCTCGTCTCCGGGCTCGGTGACGTCGGCGGCTTCCGGCACACGAACCTCGACACGGTACCGTCGATGATGTTCACCTCGCCGGCGTTCACGTCCACGACGAGCGTCGACTTCGCCGAGCTCAACCCGAGCGTGATGGTGCGGGCGGGCAACTTCACCGACTCGGACCGGCCCAACGACAGCCACGCCGCCTTCTCCACCGACGGCGGCGCGAACTGGTTCCAGGGTACGGAGCCCGGCGGCATCAACAGTGGCGGCACGATCGCCGCGGCCGCCAACGGCAGCCGGTTCGTCTGGGCGCCGGGCGACTCCGGCCAGCAGGTGGTGTTCTCGGTTGGCTTCGGCAACTCGTGGACGCAGTCGCAGGGCGTGCCGGCCAACTCGATCATCGAGTCCGACCGGGTGAACCCGAACAAGTTCTACGCCCTGTCGAACGGCACTCTCTATGTCAGCACCAACGGCGGCCAGTCGTTCGCCGCCGCCGCGACCGGACTACCGTCCACAGGGGACCTCCACTTCAAGGCCGTACCCGGCCGTGAGGGTGACCTCTGGGTGGCCGGCAGCACCGGGCTGTTCCGCTCGACGAACTCGGGCGCCTCGTTCACCCGACTGTCCAATGTGACCAGTGCGATCAACGTGGCGTTCGGGCGCGCGGCGCCGAACCAGACGTACCCCGCCGTGTTCATCGTCGGTACCGTCGACGGCGTCATCGGCGTCTACCGCTCGGACAACACCGGCGGCGTCTGGCTACGCGCCAACGACGACCAGCACCAGTGGGGCAACATGGGCGCCTCGCTCGCCGGCGACCCGCGCGTCTACGGCCGCGTCTACGTCGGCACCAACGGCCGGGGCGTCCTGTACGGCGACCGGACCGGCCCGCCGCCCACCGGCAGCCCGACGGCGAGCCCGACCGGCAGTCCCACCGGCAGTCCCACCGGGAGCCCGACCGGCAGTCCCACGGGGAGCCCGACCGGCAGCCCGACGGGGAGCCCGACCGGTGGTTCGGGGACCTGTCGGGTGGCGTACACGATCAGCCCGTGGGGTACCGGCTCGAACGGTTTCACCTCCGGGTTGACGCTCACCAACACGGGCACCGCGCCACTGACCTGGACGCTGCGGTTCGCGTTGCCGGCGGGGCAGGCCATCTCGCTGCCGGGCTGGTCGGCCAACTGGAGCCAGAGTGGACAGAACGTGACGGCCACCGGGTTGAGCTGGAACGCCACCCTGGCGCCCGGCGCCAACACCTCCATCGGGTTCAACGGAACCCATACCGGTAACACGACCGAGCCCACGGCGTTCACCGTCAACAACGTCGCGTGCCAGGTCGTCTGAGGATCGCGCTGAGCGGATCCAGGGTGGTTACGGTCGCTGGACGGCGGTAACCACCCTGGATCCGGGCTGCGGGAGCTGGGCCGGCTCGCCGCTGACTGTGACGTCGATGGTCGGTGCCTGACCGGGCCGGCGGCGATAATGCCGGGGTGGACTACGTCGCCGCGATCGACCAGGGCACCACCTCCACCCGCTGCATGGTCTTCGACGCCACCGGATCGATCGTCTCGGTCGCCCAGCGCGAGCACCGGCAGTCCTATCCGCGACCCGGCTGGGTCGAGCACGACGCCGAGGAGATCTGGGCAAACACGGTCGCGGTGGTCACCGAGGCGCTGGGTACCACGCGACCGGTCGCGGTCGGCATCACCAACCAGCGCGAGACCGTGGTCGTCTGGGACGCCGTGACCGGTCGACCGGTACATCCGGCGATCGTCTGGCAGGACACCCGTACCGGCGACCTGGCCGCCGCGCTGGAACCGGACCTCTTCCGGGAGCGCACCGGCCTGCCACCCTCGACGTACTTCTCCGGCCCCAAGCTGCGCTGGCTGCTCGACCATGTCGACGGCCTGCCGGCGCGGGCGGAGCGCGGCGAGGTGCTCGCCGGCACGATGGACAGCTGGCTGATCTGGCGGCTGACCGGACGGCACGTCACCGACGTCACCAACGCCAGCCGCACGATGCTGATGGACCTGCGCACCTGCGACTGGGACACCGCGCTGCTGGACCGGATCGGCGTGCCCCGGGCGGTGCTACCGGAGATCCGCCCGTCGGCCGAGGTCTACGGCACCGGCGGGCCCGGGGGGCCGCTCGCCGGGGTACCCGTCGCGTCGGCACTCGGCGACCAGCAGGCGGCACTTGTCGGGCAGGCCTGCTACGCGCCGGGGGACATGAAGAGCACCTACGGCACGGGTGCCTTCCTGCTCCTGCACACCGGTGGTACGCCGGTCGCGTCGACCCACGGGCTGCTCACCACGGTCGCGTACCAGCTCGGCGACGCCCCGGTGCAATACGCGCTGGAGGGTTCGATCGCGGTCAGTGGCGCGCTGGTGCAGTGGTTCCGTGACAACCTCGGGCTGATCCGGACCGCGGCCGAGATCGAGGCGCTCGCCTCCACTGTGGACGACAACGGCGGGTGCTACCTGGTGCCGGCGTTCTCCGGGTTGTTCGCGCCGCACTGGCGTCCCGACGCGCGCGGCGTGCTGGCCGGGCTGACCGCGTACGTCACCAAGGCGCACCTGGCCCGGGCGGTACTGGAGGCCACCGCGTGGCAGACCCGCGAGGTGGTCGACGCGATGCGGGCCGATGCGCCACTCGCAGTGCACGACCTGCGGGTCGACGGCGGCATGACCGCGAACGCGTTGCTCATGCAGATCCTGGCGGACGTGCTGGACGTACCCGTGGTCCGGCCCTGGGTGGCGGAGACGACCTGCCTCGGTGCGGCGTACGCGGCGGGACTGGCGGTCGGCTTCTGGCCGGACGTGGACCGGCTCCGGGCGAACTGGCAGGAGGATGCCCGCTGGCGGCCGGCGATGGATCCGGCGCGACGGGAGCGCGAGTACGCGATGTGGAGACGGGCGGTCGCCCGTACCCTCGACTGGGCATAGAACGACCCCTGGGGTTCACGCGGCGGGTTCACCCGGCGCGTGCGCCGGCCTGGACAAGGGGCCGGCACCCCAGGGGTCGGGTAGCTGCCTGGTATTCGCCAGCCGCCATCACAGCGGCACGACGATGTCGAATCCAGGAGGACGGCGGCTAACGGACAACCACCTCACGAGTCCAGCTACTACACAACTTTGGACCACCTCCCTTCACGTGTACGGCCACTTTATGTCGGACGTGGCGAGCCGGCAACGGCTTTGCCGACGCGCCAGGTCAGGATCAGTTGGATGAGGCCGAGGACGAGCAGCCACAGGCCGGTGAGCCAGACCAGGACCACCAGCGTGATGTCCGGCCAGATCAGCACCACCAGGCCGCCGAGCACGGTCACCAGGCCGATGAGGACCTGGCCGGCGCGGGACCAGCCGTGCGCCGTACCGGAGAAGGCGGCCCACAGCTCGATGACCCCGATCAGGATCCAGGCCACGCCGATCAGCGCGGCGAGCAGCGTCAGCGAGTTGTTGAGGTTGCGCAGGCAGAGGATGCCGATGCCGAGCAGGAGCAGGCCACCCAGCGCCTGCAGCACCCGCGCCCCGCCGTCGCGCCGTTGTCCGAAGTCCCGCTCCTGCGCGCCGGCCGTCTCGGACCGGGACCCCGGATCCGGCGTCACGATCGACTGCACCAGCTTGATCGCGCCACTGATGATCAGCCACAGGCCCAGCAGCACGGCGACCACCAGCAGGGTCTCCTTCGGCCAGATCAGCAGGATCAGGCCGAGGACCAGCGAGACGACCCCGCCGACCAGCGCGAGGCGCCGCCACCAGGCCAGGAAGGCGGCCTCTTCCGGGTTCACCGGAGTTCCTCGGTCAGGCGGCGGACCCGGAACGCCATCACGATGTCCCCGACCGCCCGGGCCAGGCAGATCGCCGCGACGTAGACGATCAGCACGTAGGCGGAGCGGCCGAACCGGCCCGCGGCCCAGAAGCCGAGCGCCAGCTCGGCGATCCCGATGATCAGCAGGAGCCACCAGGCGTCGTTCTCGGCCTTGGTGGCGATGCCGAGCACGATGTCGGCGACGCCCTTGAACAGCAGGTACCAGCCGATGAATGCGGACAGCCAGAGGAAGGACCTGCCCGGGTTCGCCAGCATCACGATGCCGGTGACGACGAACAGCGCGCCCAGCAGGAAGTGCAGCCACTTCCAGCCCGGCGAGGAGAACGCCAGGAACAGCTCGTGTACGGCCGCCACGAGCACGACGACGCCGGCCAGTGCGGCGATCGACGTGACCGAGGTGCCGTTGAACCCGAGCACGAACCAGCTGATGATCAGCCAGCAGGCGCCGGTGACCAGGAACAGCCACCATGGCATCCCGCCGGCGGCCGAGCGCGACATCATGCCGCGGGTCGCTGTCGTGGCCATGTCATACCTCCCTCTTGGGGTCCGGGATCGCCAGGCCGATCAGCCAGCCCACGACGCCGACGATGATCGCGCCCCAGAACGCCGGCCAGAAGCCGTCCACCTCGAACGGCAGGTCGAGCTGATCGGCGAGCCAGCCGACCAGCATGAACAGCAGCGCGTTCACTACGAACGAGATGAGCCCGAGGGTGAGGATGTAGAACACGCAGCCGACCAGCTTGACGATCGGCTTGATGATCGCGTTGACCAGCCCGAATATCAGCGCCACGGCCAGCAGCGTGAGAGTGTTCTCGACCCAGCCGCCGCCGGTCACGTCCAGCCCGTCGACGATCAGCGTGGCGACCCACAGCGCGACGGCTGTGACGAGTACCCGGACGAGGAACCTCATGCGCCACCCCCTTGCCGCCGAAATTAGCCCTCAAAAGAGATTCTTGAGGTCAATTCAGGTAAAAAGAGGCGTATGAGTGCCGTACCCGACCACGTCCGGCGCATGTTCGTGCTCCTGGTCGGGATCCTCGGCGTCTACATCCTGATCGTCGGCTTCGGCGACAAGACGTTGTTCGAAGGGCTGCGGGTGCTGCTGCTCTCGCTGGTCCTGATCGGGGCGCTGCGGGTACGCCGGCGGGCCGGCCGCAGCACGCTCGCCGCGGCCGTCCTGACCGGCATCGCGATCACCGGCGTCCTGCTCACCGCCGCACTCGGCGCCACGCAGGTCTTCAACCTCATCGTCTCGGTCGAGGAGGCCGTCCTGGTGGCGGTCACGATGGTGGTGCTCGGCCGCATGATCTGGGAGCGCCGGCAGATCCTGGAGAGCGGCACCGTGCTCGGCGTCCTCTGCATCTACCTGCTGCTCGGCCTGCTCTTCGGTGACCTGCACCAGATCGGCGCCGCGTTCGACCCGCAGTACCTCAACGGCGTCGACGGTCGCGCCAACTCCAGCGACTGCCTGTACCTGAGCGTGATAACCCTGACCACGGTCGGGTTCGGCGACGTCACGCCGGCAACCAACTACGGGCGGTCCGTCGCGATCACCGAGGCCATCGTCGGGCAGCTCTACCTCGTCTCCGTGGTCGCGGCGGCGGTCGGCGGCTGGCGCGCGGCGCACCAACCGCCGGGTCGGCCATGATCAGGTGGCCGGCTGTCGCGAGCCGTCGGCTCACGGGTCGCGCAGACCGCGCGGGTGGCCGTCGATGATGCTGGCGTCGCCGGGGCGGTGGGCGAGCAGGCCGGCACGCAACCGGTCGGCGACGTCGGTCGGGGCGTGGAGGTCGTACCGGCCGGCGACGATCACCCGGTCCGAGCTGAAGCCGCGGCCCCGGTCGATGACGAGGAACGCCAGCAGGCCCAGGCCGGCGCCGAAGATCGCGCCCAGGATCACGCTCCACAGCAGCAGGCCGACGAACGCGCCGAACGAGCTCGCGAAGATGCCGACCAGCGCCGAGACCAGCGCGCCGAACCAGGCGCCGCTGACCGCGCCCATGCCGGCCGCCCGGGCCGGGGTCATCCGGCCGGTGACTTCCTCGAGGATGCGCAGGTCGTTGCCGACGATCGTGACGTGCTCGATCGGCAGGCCGGTGCCGGCGAGCCGCGCCACCGCGTCCGCCGCGGCGTCGTAGCTGCGGAACGACGCCAGCGGCATGGTCCGGGCCAGCGCCGCCTCGAGCTCGTTGCGCAGTGCCACACCGCCGGACCGGGACGCCGGGCCGCCGATCCGGCCGGACTCGGCGGGTGCGGCCGGGGGAGCCGGCGCGGTCACGGGTCGGACGAACGCGGTGCGCTCCGGGTCGTCGTCGGCCACAGTGTCCACAGTGTCAGCCATGGTGTCCTCCTTGCGCCGCCGCCCCGTTACCCGGTCGGCCGCGTTCTTACACCTGGGCGGGTGGGTACGTCGCCGCACAGGGCGATCGCGCGCCCAGTGAGCAACCTCGGCGTCCACTGTGGGCGGCGGGCAGCGCCCCCTCGACCACGGTCCTCGCCTGGGCCGATGGCGGCCGGGCGTACGAGATCGAACGCGGGACGGTCACGCAGGACGTGAGCACCCGCCCAGGTGTAGAAACGCGGTCGGCGGATCGCTCTCCGGATCGAGGGCGGCCGCACATCCGGTTTAGTGGCAGACTGATCGCCGTCCTACCCAGGGGAGGGATCAGCATGCGGGACTGGATAGCTGGTTTGATGGCCGTGCTCGGCTCGCTGCTCGTGCTCAGCGGCGGCGCCGTCCGGGTGCTGCGCGCCATGCGACCCGAGCCGGAGGCGGCCGCGACGACGACGACCACGGAGACGGCGCCCACGTCCACCACCCGGTTCGTCCAGGCGGTCCTGCGGATCCCCGACGCGTACCAGCTGATCGGCTGGGGCGTCGTGCTGCTGGTCCTCGGCGCGGTCGCCGCCGGCGCGATCTCGTTCAACCTCGGCGCGGAGGCGGGGACCCGCTGAGCGCCGCCCGGGTATCGGCGACGATGCGGCCGTCCGCCAGCGTGATCACGCGGTCGGCCGCCGCGATCACCGCCTCGTCGTGGCTGGAGATCAGCGCGGCCGCCCCGGTGTACGCGTGCCGCCGCAGCACGGTGAGGACCAGCTCGACGCGCCCGCGGTCCTGGTGCCCGGTCGGCTCGTCGCCGAGCAGCAGCGCGGGCCGCAGGCGCAGCGCCCGCCCCAGGGCCGCCCGCTGCTGCTCGCCGCCGGACGTGTGGGACGGGTACCGGTCGGCCAGGTGCGCGATCTCCAGCAGCTCCAGCAGCTCCTCGACGCCACGGTCCCCGGAGTCCGGCCCGGGCGGGTCGAGGATGGCCGGCAGGTCCACGTTCTCCCGTACGGTCAGCTCGTCGAGGAGCGCGAGCGCCTGCGGTACGAACGCCAGCTCCCGCCAGCCGAGCGGACCCGGTCGGGGCTTCGATCCGGCCACCGTGACGGTACCGGTGTCCGGCACGTCGAGGCCGGCGATGATCGACAGCAGCGTGGTCTTGCCCGAGCCGGACGGCCCCGCCGCCACGGTCAGCTCGCCGCCGAAGATCTCCAGGTCGATGTCCTCCAGCGCGGTCACCCGCTCGGCTCCGCGCCGGTAGTGCCGGCTCACATTCCGTACCACCACAACGGGGCCGCTCATTCGATCACCCCGTCCCGCATGGTGACGACCCGGTCGGCGCGGCGGGCGACCGCGGGGTCGTGGGTCGCCGCGACCACGGCGACTCCGGTCTCCGCGAGCGCGGCGAACGCGTCCAGCACCGAGTCCACGGTCGTGTGGTCGAGCTGGCCGGTCGGCTCGTCCGCGACCAGCAGCGTCGGCGGCCCGACCGCGGCGAACGCGATCGCCACCCGCTGCTGTTCGCCGCCGGAGAGCTGGTTCGGCCGGTGCCCGGCCCGGCCGGCCAGGCCCAGCCGGTCGAGCAGGTCCGGCAGGCCGGCCCGGCGGGGAGCCAGTCCCCGCAGCCGCGCGGCCAGCTCCAGGTGCTCCTGGACGGTCAGGTAGCCGAGCAGGTTGTCGGCCGGGCTCTGGAACATGAACCCGAGCCGGGTCCGCCGCAGCCGGGTCCGGCCGGCGCGGGAGAGCGCGACGACGTCGGTACCGGCGATGTCGATCCAGCCCCCGTCGGGACGGTCCACGCAGGCGAGCAGGCGCAGCAGCGTCGACTTGCCCGAGCCGGAGGGCCCGACCAGCGCGGTGACCGTACCCGGGAGCAGGTCCAGGGTGACCCCGCGCAGGGCGGCCACGCTGGACCCGTTGAGGCGGTACGTCCGGGTCACGTCCTGGCAGGACACCGCCGGGACGTCACCAGGCGGCTCACGGCGTGTCACGCAGCACCTCCGCGGGGTTGGCGATCCGGATCCGGCGGTGGGCCAGGAGCGCCGCGCCGAGCGCGATGACGACCGCGGCCGCCCCGATCACCCCGGCCATGCCGACCGGCAGCACGAGTACGGTCCCCGGCGGGGTCTGCGGGTCGAGCTCGAACACGTCGTTGAGACCGTACGCGAGCGCGCCCGCCAGGATCAGCCCGGCGAGCAGGCCGACCAGCACGGGAGCGCCCAACTCGAGCACCAGCGCGCGCCGGTGCGCGGCGGCCCGCAGGCCCAGACGGCGCAGCAGCACGTACGCCCGGCGGTGCGCGGCGGTCCGCGACTCGAGGTAGAGCAGCAGCCCGACGACCGCGATGAGCCCGGTGAACACCGACAGTGCGATCAGGTACTGGAACGTGAACGTCACCGGCTCGTGTACCGAGCCGGTCCGCAGGTCGTCGATCGTGGCGATCCGGACGATCGGCAGCCCGGCGGTGACCACCGCGTCCCGGAGCTGGGCCGGGCTACCCCGGATCCAGAGCTGCCGGTCGGCCGAGGCGGCATCGTCACCCAACAGATCCCGGTGGACCAGCACGAGCGGGTAGCCGCCCTGCACCCCGGGCAGCAGCCGGTTGTCGACGAACTCCACCTCGTGGGCGGTGCCGAAGATGGTGAGCGTCCCCGGCCCCAGCTCGACGTCCCCGGAGCCGACCACCGCCGGTACCGACCCGCTGGTCAGCCGGGACAGCGCGTCCGCCAGCGTCGGACCGTCCATCCGGTCGTCCCAGAACGCGCCGCGGCCGAACGTCGCCGGGTCCACGAACAGCAGGTCCACCTGGATCCCGTCGAGATCCTGGCGGTTCGCCCGGTACACCTCGGCCGTGTTCCGCCGCAGTGCGGCCGGTAGCTCGGGAACGGCCTGCTCGGGGCTGAGCCCGACGACCACATCGCTGCCCAGCACCAGCCGCGCCTCGGCGTCGGTGGTCGTGCGGATGGAGTCGGTCACCGAGGCGCCGTAGGTGGCCATCGCGATCGGTACCGCCGTCGCGCCGGCCAGCACCGCGGTCGTGACGGCGTCCCGGACCACGCGCCGCCAGGCCAGCAGAGCGGCCGGCCGGCGCGGAGTCCGCACCAGGCCACGTGTCCGCAGGCCACGTGCCGCGATCCGGCCGGCGAGCACCGCGGTACCGGCGATGACCAGGATCGGGACGACCAGGAGGCGAGCCGGTACGTGGGCCACGTCGCCCACGCCGCCTTCGGTCGGGTCCGCCGTGCGGGAGTCCGCCATCGACAGCCACGCGACCGGGGCGGCGGCCAGCAGAACGAGCTCCCACGGCAGCCGGCGCCACCACCGCGGCGCCGCCGTGACCGGAGCCTGGTCGGCCAGCGCCCGGGCCCGGGCGGCGGCCACGGCACCGACGAGGGCGATCGCGGCCAGGCCGGTAACTCCCGCGGCCAGGGTCGAGACCGGCAACGCGGACGACGAGAGCACGGCGCTCGGGCCGGTACCGCGGACCAGCAGCCAGGCGCCGGCCCAGCCGCCCGCGGCGCCGAGCAGCACGGCCGGCAGTGCCTCGGTGACCGCCTTGAGACCCAGCCCGCCGGCGCCCACCCCGTGCGCGGCGAGCACGGCCAGCTCCTGCCGCCGGCGCTGGACCCAGAAGATCGCGGCGGCCGCGACGACCGCCAGGCCGACCAGCACGCCGGCCGCGGTGATCGGCACGACCGGGGGCAGCAGGCCGGTACGGACCAGCTCGGCCCGGCGGACCTGGCGCTCCAGCTGGGTGGAGAAGGTGGTCCGGTAGGGCAGGAACGTCCCGAGGACCATCGGGTCCCCGCCCGCGACCGTGGCGCGCATCCGGCCGATGCCGGCCGCCACGTCCCTGGCGCGTGGTGCGGTCAGGTCGGGCTGCGCCACGGCGTACTCGATCGTGTGCCGGATCCGGACCTGCATCCCGGTGCCGGCGGCGAGGAACGTGTCGGTGTCGACGAGCGCCAGGGGCAGGATCGGTACGTTGGTGAACTCCTGGCCGGGCGCACCCCGGATCTCGTTGCGCAGGCTGCACCAGTACGGCTGGTCGGGCAGCGAGCGCAGGTCCCGGAAGATCGCGACGACCGGGACGTCGTACGGTTGGGACACCCCGCCGGTCTCGCCGGCGATCGTATTGCGGGCGGAGAGCCGTACCCTGTCGCCGATCGTGAACTGCTGGCTCCTGGCCAGCGTGTCCGGCAACCAGAGCCCCTGGCCGACCGGCCCCTCGAGGACCTGGACGTGGTCGGCGAAGGTGTCCTGCCCGACCAGGTTCACCCCGCGGAAGTCCGGGTTGGGCAGTTCCCGGCCGATCGGGTCGACGTTGGCCTGGACCAGCAGCGTGATCACCGGCCCGGTGAGCCCCGGGGTCGCGGCGCCCAGGACCAGCTCGTTGCGTTTGCGGAAGGCCTCGGTGGTGTCGAGGAACGGAAACTCCGGCGGATACTCGGGCGGCCGGGGCTGCAGGCCGGCCGTGCTGTTGACCCGCACCCCGACCGACCACGGGCAGGCCTCCTGGATCTGCCGGTGCAGGGTGGCGTTCTCGGCCGAGGAGAGGAACAGCGGAGCCGCCGCGGCCGGCAGGACCGCCACGAACGCCGCCGCCGCGAGCGCCAGCGCCACGCCTGGCCGGCGCAGCAGGAGCAGTGGCCCCCGGCGCCAGGGGGTCAGTCGCAGCAGCACGCCATCAGAGAGCCACCGGCCAGGGCGAAAGGTTGTCGTGTTGCGGAAATGATATATCGGTCGCCTGCCCGGATCTCCATCCGGAGGACCGGTGCCCGCCCTTACCAGCGAGGGGACTATCCTGCGTCGGAGATAGGCCCAGCGAGTCATCCCGGAGGCTGTCCGTGACCACCGTCGCACCGAAGCCGATCGTGACGCGACCCTGGCCCGTCCGGGAGCCGGTGAAGGGCTCCGCGATGGCCCGCATCCTGCGGACCACCGACGCGAAGCAGATCGGGATCATGTACATGGTCACGTCCTTCGTGTTCTTCATCATCGGCGGCTTCATGGCCCTGCTGATGCGGGCCGAGCTGGCCCGACCGGGGGCGCAGTTCCTCTCGCCGGAGCAGTACAACCAGCTGTTCACCATGCACGGCACGATCATGCTGCTGCTGTTCGCGACGCCGATCCTGTTCGCCTTCGCGAACTACATCGTGCCGCTGCAGATCGGCGCGCCGGACGTGTCGTTCCCGCGGCTCAACGCGCTCGCCTACTGGCTGTACGCGCTCGGCGGCAGCCTGGTGGTCGCCGGCTTCCTGACCCCGGGCGGCGCGGCCGACTTCGGCTGGTTCGCCTACGCCCCGCTGAACGACGCGACCAACTCGCCCGGGGTCGGCCCGGACATGTGGATCGTCGGGCTGGTCATCTCCGGCCTCGGGACGATCCTCGGCGGCGTCAACATGATCACCACGATCCTGACCCTGCGCGCGCCCGGCATGACGATGTTCCGGATGCCCATCTTCACCTGGAACATCATGGTCACCTCGCTGCTGGTGCTGATGGTGTTCCCGATCCTGGCCGCCGCCCTGCTGGCGCTGCTGGCCGACCGCCGGCTCGGCGCGCACGTCTACGACCCGGCGACCGGTGGGCCGATGCTCTGGCAGCACCTGTTCTGGTTCTTCGGGCACCCCGAGGTCTACATCGTCGCGCTGCCGTTCTTCGGCATCATCACCGAGGTCATCCCGGTCTTCAGCCGCAAGCCGCTGTTCGGGTACAAGGGCATGGTCGGCGCGACGATCGCGATCGCGGCGCTGTCGATGTCCGTCTGGGCGCACCACATGTTCGTCACCGGCCAGGTGCTGCTGCCGTTCTTCTCGTTCCTGTCTTTCCTGATCGCGGTGCCGACCGGGATGAAGTTCTTCAACTGGATCGGCTCGATGTGGCGCGGCCAGATCACCCTCGAGACACCGATGATCTTCGCGATCGGCTTCCTCGTCACGTTCCTCTTCGGCGGCCTCTCCGGTGTCCTGCTCGCCTCGCCCCCGCTGGACTTCCACGTCTCCGACTCGTACTTCGTGGTGGCCCACTTCCACTACGTGCTGTTCGGCACGATCGTGTTCGCGGTGTACGCCGGCATCTACTTCTGGTTCCCGAAGATGACCGGCCGGATGCTCGACGAGCGGCTGGGCAGGCTGCACTTCTGGCTCACCTTCATCGGGTTCCACACCACCTTCCTGGTCCAGCACTGGCTGGGCACGAAGGGCATGCCGCGGCGGTACTACGACTACCTGCCCGGGGACGGCTTCACGACGCTGAACATGATCTCGACGGTCGGCGCGTTCATCGTCGGCGCGTCCACGCTGCCGTTCGTCTGGAACGTGTGGAAGTCGTACAAGACCGGCCGGGTGGTCGACGTCGACGACCCGTGGGGCCATGGCAACTCACTGGAGTGGGCCACCTCCTGCCCGCCGCCGCTGCGCAACTTCGACCGGATGCCGCGCATCCGCTCGGAGCGGCCCGCGTTCGACGCACACTATCCGGAGCTGGCCGTCGACACGTCCAAGGCGGCCCAGCTCACGGCCGCTCAGCGCGGCGCCCTCCCGTCCCGCGAACAGCAGATCGAGCAGTAGCCGGCCATCCCCGCCGTCCGCGCGGAAGCGGGTCAGCCGGCGCGGACCACCGGGGTGCCGACGAGTGTGACCCCGGCCTCGTCGAGCTGGGCGAGCGCCCGGTCGGTCGTGTCCTGCGCGACGCCGGCGGTGTGGTCGAGGAGCACGGTCGTCGCGAACCCCTCCCGGGCGGCGTCGAGCGCGGTCGCCCGGACACAGTGGTCGGTCGCGATGCCGACGACGTCCACATCGGACACGTCGTGCATCCGCAGCCAGGCCGCCAGCCCGATGCTGCCCGCGCGCCCCTCGAAGCCCGAGTACGCCGCGGCGCGCTCGCCTTTGTGGAACACCGCCTCGACCCGGTCCGTGTCGAGCGCCGGGTGGAACTCCGCACCGGGCGTACCCACCACGCAGTGCGCCGGCCACGAGTCCACATAGTCCGGGGGATCGCCGAAGTGCGGGCCCGGGTCGACGTGGTAGTCCTTGGTGGCCACCACGTGCTCCCAGCGTCCGGGATCGCGGCGCAGCAGCGCCGAGACCTGCGCGGCGACCTCGGCACCGCCGGCCACCGGCAGCGACCCTCCCTCACAGAAGTCGTTCTGCACGTCCACGATGATGAGCGCGCGAGCCATGAAGCCTCCTACGAGGGGATGAGGACGGGAATGGCCGGGTCGCCGGCGGAGAGCTTCAGGCCCTCCCACGGGATGGAGATGAGGCACTGCCGAAGGTGCTCCCGGCTGTCCACAAGGGACGGTACGTCGGGCACGGGTACGCCGTCGCGCATGTACGGCCGTTGCAGCAGCCGGTCGTTCGGCTCCCGCGACGGCTCACCCTGCGGCACGACGATCTCCTCGATGGCCGTACCGGTAGGCTTGTGCCGCCGGACCGCGGTCTTGCGCCCGCCCACGGTGGCCTTGTGCTCGGACCGCTTCACGACCGGTCGCCCGTCGACCTCGACCAGCTTGTAGACCAGGCCGGCGGTCGGCGCGCCCGAGCCGGTCACGACCGCGGTCCCGGCGCCGTAGACGTCGACCGGCTCGGCGGCGAGCGAGGCGATCGCGTACTCGTCGAGGTCACCCGAGACGATGATCTTCGTGTCCACGGCGCCCAGCGAGTCGAGCAACTCCCGCGACTGCTGGGCCAGTACCGACAGGTCACCGGAGTCGATCCGGATCGCCCGCAGGTCCGGCCCGGCGACCGCGATCGCCCGCCGGATGCCCTCGGTGATGTCGTACGTGTCGACAAGCAGCGTCGTCCCCTTGCCCAGCGCCGCGACCTGCGAGGCGAACGCGGCCGTCTCGTCGTCGTGCAGCAGCGTGAACGCGTGCGCGGCGGTGCCCGCGGTCGGGATGCCGTACCGCCGGCCCGCCTCCAGGTTGGACGTGAACGCGAAGCCGGCGAGGTAGGCCGCCCGGGCCGCCGCCACCGCGGCCTCTTCGTGGGCCCGCCGGGAGCCCATCTCGATGACCGGCCGTCCCCGGGCGGCGGTGACCATCCGGGCCGCCGCGGCAGCGACCGCCGCGTCGTGGTTGAGGATCGACAGGACGAGCGTCTCGAGGACGACGCACTCGGCGAACGTGCCGGTGACCGCGAGGATCGGCGAGGCGGGGAAGAACAGTTCGCCCTCGGCGTACCCGTCGATGTCCCCGGTGAACCGGTAGCCGGCCAGCCAGGCAGCCGTCTCGGAGTCCACCACCTGCGCGTCCCGCAGGTAGGCGATCTCGGCGTCGCCGAACCGGAACTCGGCCAGCGCGTCGAGCAGCCGCCTGGTGCCGGCGACGACACCGTAGCGCCGGCCCGGCGGCAGCCGGCGCGCGAACACCTCGAAGACGCAGCGCCGGTCCGCGGTACCGTCCCGTAGCGCGGCCGACACCATGGTCAGCTCGTAGTGGTCCGTATAGAGGGCGGTTCCCACGCCCACCAGCCTAGGCCCGTACCCGTGGCCGCGGACGGACCAGGCCGAGGATGAGCGCAGCGACACCGGCGAGCAGCCCGATCGCCCCGGCCACCAGCGCCCAGGTCGCGGCGGCGTGCGGCCGGTCCCCGGCGGTGACCCGCCGCTCGGTCGCCAGCCGGCGGAACTCGGTCGCCTGCGCGTGCTCGCCGGTCGCGGCCAGCACCGCGTCGAAGTGGGCCATCGCGCTGCTGTAGCGGCCCGCGTAGTACAGGTCGAGCCCGGTACGCCAGTTGCGGTCCAGCGCGCCGAGCCCGTGCGGCGAACCGGTGCCGCGGAGCGCGGCTACGATCGCCGTCACGTCGGTGACCATGCCCTTCGGCGCGGCCATGCCGATCACCCGGCCGGACGCGTCGACCGCGGGCGCGCCGCGCAGCGTGCTGTCGAAGGTGGACACCTCGTGCAGCGGCTCGGTGGCGCGGGTGACCTGACCGGTCACCGTCTTATGTGGAGCGATGAGCTGGAACGCGGTGCCGTTGCGGATTGCCGACCGCGGCGCCAGCTCGGCCGCGGGCAACCGGCGCGGCACCGCGACCCGCAGCAGCGCGACGCCGCCCTCACTGCGCGGTCCGACGGCGACCGCCTCGGCCGGTACCGCGTCCGCCGGCCGTCCCCAGTGGACGGAGATGGCCCGGTTGGGCGGCATACCGTCGCCGAGGCCCTCGACCACGGCGTGCTCGGCGAGCACCACCGCCGCGCGCCGGGCCTCCGGCGTACGGCCGACCCTGGCCAGCTCCTCGGCGGCCATCCGGCGGAACATCGGGGCGGTACCGTCGCCACCCGGGTCGACACACCCGCTCGCGGTCACCACCGGCCCCGACGCGTGCACCACGAACCCGGTGCAGCGCATGGTGAGCTGGAAACCGGTCGGGCCGCCGAAGACCTCGCCGGTGCGCTTGTCGCGTACCCACGCGTGCCAGTTGACGGTGACCGCGACGGTGGCCGGCGCGACGACGGCGGCCGCTCTGGCATGCGCACCGTTCTCCGTCCCGGGCAGCGGCACCGCTGCGCCGGGCCCCACCGGCACGAGCAGGGCCGCGGTGAGCAGGACCGGGGTCATGTGTAGACCCCGTACGTGTCGGTGCGCTCCCAGGTGGCCCGGTACTGCGCGTTCGACTCGACCACCTGCCGGGCCGAGCAGGTGTAGGTGCCCACCTCGTTGAGCGCGCCGGCCTTCTCGGCGACGGTGTCGATCCGCCGCCCGTCTGCGAAGTACTGCCAGACCATGGAGGTCCGGCGCACCGCCAGGTACGTGATGGTGGTGTCGGTCGCCGTCCAGGTGTACTCGCGCGTGCCGTTGAGCACGCGGCGGAACCTGCCGTCGGCGGACGTGTACGTCACGTTGGTCGCGCTCTCGAAGACCGTGCCGTCGGCACGGAACTCGTACGCGCGACCGGACGAGGTGAACCGCCTCGGCGGCTCGCCGCGGTAGAACGGCTGGACCGTGCTCTCCTCACGGACCACCCACGAGCCGATCAGGCAGGTGGACAGCGGTGTCGAGCGGGCCGGTGGGGATGGCGACGGCGCGACGGCGGCGCCGGACGGGACCGGCTCGGCGCAGCACGCCTCGGGTACCGGGTCCCGGTCGGCGAGCGCGACCGCGCCCAGCGTGCCGGCCGTGACCAGGCCGGCGACGGCCATGACCAGCAGCGCGCCCAGCGGCGCGACCAGCGGCGCGCGGCGCCGCGGGGGCCGGACCGGCGGTGGTGACGACAGGGGTACGAGCATCACGGTTCCCTGGGGACGGGATGGCTGGCTCGCACGATATCGAACGCGTGGCACGATGGGGGTATGGCGGCGCCCCAGGTCGTACCCGTCGAGACGCCGGACGTCGAGGAACTCCCCGCGGCCGACGCGCCGTGGGTCACCATCGTCTGGAACGACCCGGTCAACCTCATGTCCTACGTGACCTGGGTCTTCCAGAAGCTGTTCGGCTACAGCAAGGAGAAGGCCGAGAAGCTCATGCTCGATGTCCACCACAAGGGGAAGGCCATCGTGACCTCGGGCGCCCGGGAGCGGATGGAGCACGACGCCTCACGGCTGCACGCGTACGGCCTCTGGGCCACGGTCGACAAGCCGTGACGATGTTCCGCCGGCGTGGTGAGGCATGCGTGGCGCGCTTCGGCCCGGACGAGGTCAAGGTGCTGCGCAAGGTGGTCAGCGAGGTGATCGCGCTGCTCTCGGACGGCTTCGACCACACCGACCCGGTGGTGAGCCGGCTATTCCCGGACGTCTACCCGGACTCGCCCGAGGACGCGGCCGAGTACCGCCGGTTCACCGAGGGTGACCTGAAGACCGGGAAGATCGACCAGGCTGGCGCGGTGCTGGCCGCCCTGCCGTCGAGCGGTGGGGGAGAGGTACGGCTCGATCCCGAGTCGGCCGAGGCGTGGCTGCGGGCGCTGACCGACGCGCGTCTGGCGCTCGGCATCCGGCTGGGTGTGCGCGACGACACAGACCTCGAGGACGAGCTGGACGACGCGGTGCTGCAGGACCCCACGTCCCAGCGCGTCTTCCAGCTCTCCGTCTACGCGTACCTGGGCTACCTCCAGGAGTCCCTGGTCGGGGCGTTGAGCCGCCGGTAACGCTCAAGACCGAACCGGACATCAGTCCCAGAGCCTACCATTGCGGCGTACAAGTTAAAGTGTATTTTCAGTTATAAGCTAGCATTTGCCGGATGTTGCGCCTGCGTAGCCCGTTCCCCCTCTACGTCGCGCTGGTGATCGCGACCACGGCGGTGATCGCCGCCGGCAGCGCCTGGCAGCTACGTGACGCGGTCGCGGAGCCGAGATTCTGGTTGATGGCGGGCCTGGCGGTGCTCGCGGACGCGCGCACCTTCGTCACCCCGGGCCGGCGCGGCATCTCCGTCGTCGTCTCCCCGTCGCTGTGTTTCACGTTCGCCATCCTGCTCTGCTGGGATCTCGGCCCGGCGATCGCGGCCCAGGTCGCGGCGTCGAGCGTGGTGGCCTGGCGGATGCGGTACCCGTTGTGGCGGGCCGCGCTGGCCGCCGCGCACTACACCCTCGCGTTCGCGGCCGCGTACGTGGTGCTGGTCATCGGCGAGCCCGACCCGTTCGGGGTGGTCACCCCGACGGACGCGGTGCGCGACGTGAGCGCCGTGGTCGGCGCGGTGGCGGCCTTCCTGATGGTGTTCGGCGCGCTGTTCGTGGTCTCCGCGCGGCTGCGGGTGGGCCGGTCCTGGTGGTCGGGGGTGCGCGACTCGCTGGGCCACCGGGCGCTGTTCACCTCGGCGATGCTGCTGATCAGCCCGGTCTTTGCGGTCGCGGCGCACGTGAGCGCGGCGTTCGTGCCGCTGGTCTTCGTCCCGCTCTACGCGGTCGAGCGGATGGCCCGGCTCTCCGTCGAGCGGGATCGGGTCGCCCGGCTGGATCCACTGACCGGGCTGGCCAACCGGGGCGGGCTGCAGGCCTCGTTCGACGAGATGCGTGGCTCGATGGCGGTACGCACCCAGCCACCCCGCCATGTCGCCCTGATGCTGCTCGACCTGGACCGGTTCAAGCACGTCAACGACGCGCTGGGCCACCACGTCGGCGACCGGTTGCTGATCGCCGTCGCCGAGCGGCTGCGGGCCACGGTGCCGCCGGGCGCGGTCGTGGCCCGGCTCGGCGGGGACGAGTTCGCCATCATCGCCGGGGACGGCCTTGGCAGGGGTACCGACACGGCCGTGGCGCTGAAGGTCGCCGAGCGGGTGATCGCCGCGCTGGACGGCCCGGTCGAGCTCGACGGCCTGCAGGTCGACGTGGCCGGCTCGATCGGCATCGCGGTGTACCCCGACGACGGCGACGACTTCGCGACGCTGATGCGCCACGCGGACGTGGCGATGTACGACGCGAAGCAGCGCGGCGACGCGATCGCCTTCTACTCGCCCGAGTCGGACCACAACTCGCCCGAGCGGCTCGCCCTGCTGACCGACTTCCGGCGGGCGCTGGAGGCACAGGACCGCGACCAGGTCGTGCTGCACTACCAGCCGCAGGTCTCGCTCTGCACCGGCGAGGTGGTCGGCGTCGAGGCGCTGCTGCGCTGGCGGCACCCGACCCGTGGTCCGGTCAACCCGGAGTACCTGCTGCGCGTGGCCGAGCAGACCCCGGTCATGCAGTTGCTCACCACGCGGGTCATCGACGACGTGGTGGCGCAGGTGGCCGAGTGGGACCGGCAGGGCGTACGGCTGCGCGCGTCGCTCAACGTCAGCATCCGCGACCTGCACACCGAGGAGATCGTCCAGCGGTTGGGCCGGCGGATCGCGCAGCACGGGGTACAGCCGGAGCAGATCCAGCTGGAGATCACGGAGGGTGCGCTGATGGCCGACCCGGGACGGGTGCTCGCCACGATCGGGCGGATCTCCGCGTTGGGCGTGGCCGTCTCGCTGGACGACTTCGGCACCGGGTACTCGTCGCTGCTGCACCTGCGCCGCCTGCCGCTGACCGAGGTGAAGGTCGACCGGTCGTTCGTCGCCGGGATGGCGCACAACAGCGACGACGCGGCGATCGTACGCTCCACTGTGGAGCTTGCTCGGGCACTCGGGCTGCGCGTGGTCGCCGAGGGGGTCGAGAACGAGTACACCTACCGGCTGCTCAAGGAGACCGGCTGCTCGGTCGCGCAGGGCTGGTACTCCGCCCGGCCGATGCCGGCCGAAGAGATTCCGGGCTGGCTGTCGCGGCACCGCGCCACGGTTGCCGCCCCGGCCGCACCCGGCGTCCGGGCGGTCCCCGCGGAGTCCCAGTAGTTCGGGATAGCCTGTCGTCCGTGACGGGGACGTTCGAGCAGGCACAGTGGCGACCATCGGGTGTGCTCCGCTCGGCACTCTCCGACGCCGGAGCGGTCCTGGTCACCGCGGCCCGGCTGCTCTGGCGGCACTGGCCGGTGCTCGTCGCGCTCTACCTGGCCGGCGAGGCGCTCAAGGAACTCGCCATGCGGGGTGCGGTGAAGGCGAGCGCGCTCGACGGTTTCGTCGGGCTGCTCGTCTTCGTGCTCGTACCGATGGCGAGCCTGCTCACGTTCATCCTCATGCTGCGCAGCGTCCGCCCGTCGCTGCCCTTCCTCTCCGCGGTCGGTGGCGCCCGCGCCGGCGGCCTGCTGAACAACCTGGTCAGCGTGCTCGTCCCGTTCCTGACCGTGTACATCTCGTACGGCCTGCTCAAGGAGGACGGCAGCGACTACTCCTACCGGGTGTGGGAGGACGAGACGCTGAACAACCCGGACCTGTTCGACAACCCGGCCAACGTGAACGTCGAGGAGCGCCTGCCGTTCTCCTTCGGCATCACGCTCGTCATCGTCTTCACGGTCGCGATCGCGCTGCGGTGGGCGGCCAACCACTTCGACGCGGTGCGGCGACACCCCTGGCTGAGCCTTCCGGTCGGGTACGTGGAAGCCTGCGCCGCGATCGTCACCGGTTTCTTCGTGGTCGGGGTCTCCGAGGTCGGGCGCGGCTGGATCGAGGACCGGCGCGTCGTGCGGTGGCTCTACGAGGGCTGGTACGAGGCGGCCGGCATGCTCGGCCCGGTGGCCGACCCGCTGCGCGGGAGCGTCTCCTGGCTGTGGAACCTGATCGCCGACTCGGCGAACGCGGTCATCGTCATCCCGGTCGCGTGGCTGCTCGTCGGCGCGGTGGTCTACGGCCAGCGGGTGGCCCCGGTGCCGACCCCGGCCAGCGAGACGTACCAGCGGGCCGCCGAGCGCTGGGCCCGCGTGCCGACGCCGGTGCACCGAGTCGCCGCCAAGGTCAGCGCCGAGGTGCGGTACTTCCTCGCCGACCGGATGGGCACGCTCGCCTTCGGGTTGCGCCTGCTGTTCCGGGCCGGCGCCGTCCCGATCCTGTTGTTCTGCCTGGCGTTCGTCGTGGCGGACGGCGCGTCGGCGTGGCTGTGGGAGCTGGAGCGGCTGCTGATCGGGCCGCGTGACCTGAACTTCTTCTGGGCACCCTTCTCGTCGCCGCTGGCACTGCTCAACCGCACCGTCGCGTGGGTCCTGCTGGCCTGCCTGCTCGCCGCGGCGGTCGACCGCGTGCTGCGCGACCAGGCCGGCGAGCCGCCGCCGGTACCCACCACGCGGGAGGACACCGAGCCGCTGCCTCAGCTCGCGGCGGTGAGCCGCGCGTAGCGCGGCAACTGCAGGGTCAGCGTGATGCGCACCGCGACCGGCCGGGCCGAGGCCGGGGTCGCGAAGTACAGATCCTTCCGGTACGACGTGGGCGGCGGATCGCCGTCCGGCAGGCAGGACGCGAGGCTGGTCCGCGAGCCGGACAGCTCGCTCGGGCTCGCCTCGTAGGTCCGGCCCGCGTCGTCCTCCAGCGACAGCCGGCAGGCACCGATGCCCTTGGCCGTCGCCTCGATCGCGATGATCGCCTTCCAGGCCGCCACGCCGGGCGGCGGGGTGAACGGCTCGCCGGAGTACTTCTCGAGGTCGCTCGCGGGCCCGAGGGCGATCAGCTTGATCCGCGCGTCGCCGTAGGTGACCCAGCCGTCCGGTCCCGGGCTGACCGCCTCGCGGGGCTGGCGCTTCCAGTAGACCTCGTACACGTCCTCGAGTTGCAGCCCGAGCGCGAGGACGAGGACCGGGACCAGCGCGATCAGCCCCCAGCGGTTGCGCCGGAACCAGCCGCCGGTCATGACCCGACTCCGGCGTTCTCCACCACCGCCGGCGCGGTGGCGGCGCGCCAGCCCTCGACCGTCGCCCGGTCGATGCCGAGGGATATCTCGGCGAGGGCGTCCATGCGTACCCCGAGCCGGCCCGACGAGAGCTGGATGGCCAGCCCGGGTGCCGCGCCCACCGGTACCTCGAAGACCATCTCGCCCTGGGCCGGGATGTCCGGCTGCAACATGTGGCCGCCGCCCAGCGGCTGGCTGAACCGCTGGGTCGCCTTGTAGAGCCGGCCGTCGGTGTCGACGACCATCGCGTGGTTCACCGTCGTCGGCGCGACGTGGGCGACCAACCTGACCGTGACCAGCACCCACACGCCCCCGGTGTCGTACGTCTTGCCCTGCCGGGTGACCTTGGGCGCGCCCCGGACGCCGACGACAACCGCGTCGAAGACCCGGGCGTCGACCTGGTCGCCGACCGCGCCGGAGCGGGTGAACGGTCGCTCCCGGGTGTCCGTGTCCGGCGTGTACGACTTGACCACGCTGCCGACGGCGAGAGCGGCGATGACGAGCGCGCCGACGCCGAGCCGGGTACCGGCGTCGACCAGGCACTGCCCGGCCGGCGTACGGGGGGCGCGGTGGCTGCGGACCTCCGGGCTCATGCCGCCGCGTCCAGATCCTTGACGGCGGCCCGGACAACGGCCTTCGACTCGGGGTCCTTCCAGTCCAGGTGACCCGTGAGCGAGTCCTTGCGGTAGGTCATGCCGACGATCTCGATCTCCACCTGCCGGGGCGGGGTGGCGTCGCCGGCCAGCTCCCAGAACAGGTACAGCTCCTCGGGCATCCCCGGGTGCAGGTCGTACGCCGGGCCCGGGGCATCCCGCCTGAGGACGGCCTTCTTCGGTTTCGGGTCGCGCAGGCCGGCCAGCGGCCGGAGCCGGATCGACTCCTCGAAGTCAGCCCGGCTCCGCTCCGAGGTGACCTCGACCGTGATGCTCGCGACGAGCCACCGGTCCCCGTCGGTCTCCGGTTCGAGCCGGAAGTCGGTCGCGTCGGTCAGGGTCCCGACGCCGTTGACCGTGACGTTCCACGGCTTGCCGTCGTACCTCTGGTCCTCGGCGACGGCCGGCAGGTCCGGTCGCGACACGCGGTCGAGCCCGCCGAAGAGACCGGAGACGGCGAGTGCCACCACCAACACGCCGAGGATGTGCCACCGCAGCGGTGTCGCGGCGATCCAGGACACCATCCGGCTGGCACCTCGCCGCGTCCCCCCGCTGCTGGTCGACACAGCGAGGGAGTCTACGAGAGTCGAGCTCGCCGCGCGTCCCCGCCGAAGTGGCACATTGACAGGCGTGCATCCGCTGTCGGACACTCTTCATTTAGGAAACCTTCCTAAATGAAGATGTCCGAGGGGAGTGCCTATGGACAGACGGCGTACCGCGATTGTCGTCGCGATGCTGCTCGGCCTGCCGGTGGCCGTGGCGGTCGGGGTGGTCGGGCTGGTCGGCTCGGCCGGCGCGCACGGTTCCCTGCAGCTTCCGGCGAGCCGGACGTACACGTGCTGGCAGGAGGGCGCGGAGTCGCCGGACTCGGCGGCCTGCCGGGCCGCCATCGCGCTCGGCGGCACGCAGCCGGTGTACGACTGGAACGAGGTCAACATCGCCAACGCGGCGGGCCGGCACCGCCAGTTGATCCCGGACGGCCGGCTGTGCAGTGCCGGGCGGGACAAGTACGCGGGCTTCGACCTGGCCCGCGCCGACTGGCCGGCGACCACGATGCCGACCGGCGGCTCGTTCACCTTCCGCTACCGGGCGACCGCACCGCACCGAGGGTCGTTCGAGTTCTACCTGACCCGGCCCGGCTACAACCCGGCGGCGCCGCTGCATTGGGCCGCGCTGGAGGCGACGCCGTTCCTCCGGGTGACCGATCCACCCCTGGTCGACGGCTCGTACGTGATGACCGCCCAGGTGCCGGGCGGACGGACCGGACGGCACCTGATCTACACGATCTGGCAGCGCTCGGACAGTCCCGAGGCGTTCTACACCTGCTCGGATGTGATCTTCGGTACCGCGCCGCCGACGGCGTCACCCCCGCCGCCGACGGCGTCACCCCCGCCGCCGACGGCGTCACCCCCGCCCCCGACCACATCGCCCTCGCCGCCGGGACAGTTCCCGGCCTGGGCTCCGTACACGGCGTACCCGCCGGGCGCGCGCGTCAGCTACGCCGGCCGGAACTACGAGTGCCGGCAGGGCCACACCTCGCTGCCCGGCTGGGAACCGCCGAACGTACCGGCTCTCTGGTCCCCCTTCTGAGCGCAGGTTCCGGGAGAGTGCTGGACGCGATCGATCACTCCAGCACTTTCCCGGAATTGCACCCCCGGGGCTCGGTATGATTGCGAGGTTTGCACCATTATGCTGGGGTCGCGTCTGGGAGGTCCGCGTGCGAGCAGTCGTGGTAGCGTGCGCCGCGCTGGCGCTGGGGGTCGCGCCGGCCGCCGCCGCGCACCCGGTCCCCGCCTCGCCCGCGGCACCGTCCCCCGCCCCGCCCGCGGCGCCGGCGGACAAGGCGCCGGTCGACCGCCCGTCGGCCGGCCTGTCGATGGGAGTCACCAACGACCTCGACTCGGTCGCGTTCGGCGAGCCGGTGCGCTACCTGATCACGGTACGCAACGACGGCACCGCCGCACAAAAGATCACCGTACGGGTGGCCGCACCCGCGATGCTCGACGACGTACGGGTCACCGACGTCCAGGCGACCGGCGTACTGGTGAACGCGGCCGCCCGGCACTCGGCCGGCGTGGTCGCCTGGCCGATGGTGGTACCCGCGAACGGGGAGTCCACAGTGGAGCTTCGCGCCACGGTAGGCCCGTCGTTCGGCGCCACGGACACCGTGGCGGTCACCGCCTGTGGGCTGCCCGAGGGTACCCAGGCGCCGGCGCTGTGCGCGACGGACATGGACGGCCTGCTGGTCCGTCGCGCACGCACGGCCGCCGCGCTGCCGTGGGTCGCCGGCGGCGCGGCACTCGCCGTCCTCATCGCCGGCGGTCTCACGCTGGTCCGGCGCCGCGGTCGCGCCCGAGTGCCTACCGTGGCGTGACCATGGGGTCAGCGGCACGACAACGACGAGCGCCAGCACGGGAACCAGCAGCCGGCTGCGCCGGTACGAGGTGGTCACCTCTTGTCTCCCCATCGCTCGGGGCCGCCCTCATGCGGCCGCGACGAGGGTGGCACCGGGCGGTAACGGCCGCGTCAGGGTGGCGTCATGGGGATGGCGTACCGGCAGACCTGGGTGAATAGCACGTGCGGAGCGCCCGGACGGGCTGCTAACCTCGTAAACATGATCCTCTGAGGACATTCCCGCGCGTGCGTTTCCGCCGCGCCGGCCCTGTGTGGCCCTGCCGGACACGAGTCCCATCGCAAACCCGGAGGAGATTGATATGCCCGACCGCCGTACCCCTGACACCGCGGCCGCCGAGACCGGTGAGCCGGACGCCGCCGAGGTGCCCCTCAACCGGGCCGAGCGGCGGGCGCACGCCAAGGGCCGCAAGCCGGTCGAGTCGAAGACGAAGGCGCACATCACCGGCCACCAGAAGCTCGGCGGCGGGCCGCGCCAGTGGACCAACCGCCGCGGCGGCGGCTGATCCGCGTCCCACGCCGGGTCTGGGTGCGCTCAGGCCCGGGAGAGCGGTAGCCGCGCCGGGTCGTCCAGCGGGAGTGTCGGGATGCCGTCCGCGCGGTCCATCGCGGCCAGCAGAGCGATCGCGGCGGCATCGCCCGGGACGCCACCCTCGGCGAGTTCCAGGTACTCGACCATGAACCGCCGGAGCGGCTCCCCGGCGTAGCTGCCCGCAACCGGTCCGGCGAGCTCCGGGTCGCAGTGCAGGGAGATCAGCAGCATCCCGTACCACCGACCGAGCTCGGGCCGCAGCGCCGGCTGGAAGTACGGCAGGTCAAGCGCCACCGCCCCGTGCCGCGCGTAGAAGCGCACCCGGGCGGTCGGGTCACCGTACGCCTCGCTCGCCTCGTGCGCGGCCGGGTGCTCGATCTCGGCGACGATCGCGCACGGCTGGTAGAGCGTGCGCCAGCGCGAGAGCACGTGCGCGAGCAGCCGGCCGCCGTGGCCGGCGCCCCGGTAGGCGGGAAGCACAGCCAGGTACGACAGCAGCTGTACCCGGCTCGCCTCCGACCAGTCGCCGACCGCGGCCGCCACCGGCCGCCCATCCGGGTCGAGCACGGCCGAGACCGTGGTGATCCCGGCCGGCATCCCGGCGCGCATGCCCTCCACCGTGCACAGCTCGGCCGGCGGGAAGCTCGGGGTCAGCACCTCGCCGTAGACCGCGTCCAGCACCTCGTCGGGTTGATCCAGGTCGACGACCCTCACCCGGATCACGATAGATCCGGCCGGCACGACCGAACAGGGGCTACGGCAGGCTCGCCGCCCCGGCCGCGATCGCCGAGGCGAACGTGCTCACCTCGGTGTAGACGCCGGGGAAGCCCGGCCGTGCACAACCGCGACCCCAGCTCGTGATGCCCACCTGGATCCACGCGTTGTTCGCGTCCCGGCGGAACATCGGCCCACCCGAGTCACCCTGGCAGGTGTCCACGCCGCCTTGCGGGAAGCCGGCGCAGATCTCCTCGGCCGGGATCAGGCTCGGGTACGACTGCCGGCAGCTCGCGTCGCTGACGAACGGCACCTGCGCCTTCATCAGGTAGCGCTGCTGCGCGCCGCCCTCGCGTGTCGCGCCCCAGCCGGCCACGGTGAACGTGCCGCTGTTGTACGCCGTCGTCGTCGCGATCGCCAGCGTCGGCAGGTTGGCCGCGCTGGCCAGCTTGATCAGCGCCCAGTCCCGGCCGTCGCCGTCGTAGCCGGGTGCCCGGTAGACGTACGTCGACCGGATCAGGATCCGGGACGGCGACTGCAGGTCGACCACGCCGAGGGTCGCGGTGATGGTCGTGGTGGGCCCGGTCCGGCCGACACAGTGCGCCGCGGTCAGCACGATCTGCCGGGTGTACAGCGCGCCACCGCAGCCCATCGAGAGCCGGACCATCCAGGGGAACTCGCCCTGCGCGGCCCGCGTCCCGCCGACGACCTGCGGGCTCACGTCACCGGCGTACGCGGCCTGGGACGTGACCGCGATCCCGCCCAGCGTGACGGCGAGCGCGGTCACCGCGGCGGTGAGAATCCTGCGCCAGACAACCATGGGAACCTCCAATGTGGAGTGGCGGCACTTCGGCGACACCTTGTGGGCGCCTCGTTCCCGGCAGCCTAGACAGAGACATCGAAAAATAGCAATATTTCAAATCGTGCGGGTGGTGCCGGTGCTGCGGGTGGCGGAACGCACCGCGCGCACGTGCTCGATGAGCAGGATCAGGACGTCCCGGGCCGAGGTTCGCTTCCGCGCGTCGCACAGCACGACCGGCACCCGGCTATCCAGATCGAGCGCCCGGCGGACCGCGTCCGGCTGGTGCTGCCGCTCGCCGTCGAAGCAGTTCACCGCGACGAGGAAGGGCATGTCGAGGCGCTCGAAGTAGTCCACGGACGGGAAGCAGTCGGCCAGCCGGCGGGTGTCCGCCAGGACGACCGCACCGAGTGCGCCGAGCGCCAGTTCCTCCCAGAGGTACCAGAAGCGCTCCTGACCCGGGGTACCGAAGAGGTAGAGGACCAACTGCTCGTTGATGGTGATACGGCCGAAGTCGAGCGCGACCGTGGTGGTCATCTTCTCCTCGACGCCGAGGAGGTCGTCGATGTCCGTGCCGGCGTCGGTCAACCGCTCCTCGGTCTGCAGCGGCAGGATCTCGCTGACCGCGCCGACGAGCGTGGTCTTGCCGGCGCCGAACCCGCCCGCGACCAGCACTTTCAAGGCGCGGGGGACCGTGCCGTTGTTAGAGTGCGCGGAGTCCATTGATCACCGCCTCCAGGGTCGGGTCGTCCGGTTCCGTTGTCGCGTGTTGCGGCTCGTGCATCGTAATGAGTCCCTCGGCCAGCAGGTCACCCAGCAGGACACGGACAACGCCCAGGGCAAGGTTCAGCCGGCCGGCGAGCTCGGCCACCGAGACCGGTTGCCGGGCCAGGCTGAGGATCTGCCGGTGTTCGGGCAGGAGGTAGAGCATCGGGTCGAGGCCGAAGGCGGTGCTGACGACGTACGCGACCAGGTCGAGCCCGGGTACCGATCGACCCCGGCCACCGGTCAGCGCGTACGGCCGCACGACCGGACCGGCGTCGGCATCCAGCCAGTCGTGCGGGTTCTCACCCCACATCGGGCGACGCGGCGACCGGCCGCGACGGCGTCGAGAGGGCCTGCCCGACCCGGATCACCAGCATGGCCATCTCGTACGCGATCACCCCGATGTCGGAGTCCGGCGCGGCGATCACGGCCAGGCACGCACCGTGGCCGGCGGCGGTGACGAAGAGGAAGCCGGACTCCATCTCGACGATCGTCTGGCGGACCGCACCGCCGCCGAACCGCCGTCCGGCACCGCGGGCGAGGCTCTGGAACCCGGCCGCGACCGCGGCGAGGTGCTCGGCGTCCTCCCGGCTCAACCCGGCCGAGGCGCCGGTCAGCAGGCCGTCCGCGGAGAGCACCGCGGCGTGCCGGGCGGTCGGTACCCGGTCCAGCAGGTCGTCCAGCAGCCAGTCGAGTTTGCCGGTACGGCTGGTCGTCTGCGCCATCACGCCTCTCCGTCCTGCCGGGACTGCGTCTCAGCGTCCTGCCGGCCGCGCGCGAGCCCGGCCTGGAATGCCGACATCATCGCCCGCGTCTCCTCCGGCGGGCGTGCCGGCAGCGGCTGCGTGACCAGGCCTTCCAGGGTCTCACCCTCCACTGTGGATGGGTCGTTCCCGGTGCGGCCGTGCCGCCGGATCCGCCGGGGCAGGCCGTCGTCGGTGAGCTCGCCGGTCGCTGGCGCGGGTGGCGCCGCGGTCAGCGGTACCGTCGCCATCACCGTATCGGGGAAGGCGGTCACGGGCGGTGGGGCGGGCGGCGCCACCACCGGCGGCACCGCGGGGGGAGCGGGCGGCGCGGGTGGCGGCGCGGGTGGCGGCGCGGTGGGCGGCCCGGGTGGCGCCGGGGGATGGCCCGGCCGGTGCCGCGCCACCCCGGTGAAGGCCAGATCGACCACCGGCGGCGCGCCGATGGCCCGCTGGCCGGGCACGGCGACGCGGGTGACCGGTTGGGGCAGCCGCTCCACCTCGGGCCGGTGGCCGACCGCGAGCGGCGGCGCCTCCTCGACCAGGTCCGGCGGGATCAGCACGACCGCGGCCACCCCACCGTACGGCGACTGCCGGAGCGTCACCCTGACGCCGAGCCGCGCGGCCAGCAGCGCGACCACGAACAGGCCGAGCCGGGCGCTGTTCGCCGGGTCGAAGTCCGGCGGATGCCGGAGCCGGGCGTTGGCCCGCTCGATCTCGTCGAGCGTCATACCGAGCCCGCGGTCCTCGATCTCGACCGCGAACCCGTTCGGCACCAGCTCGCCGGTGACCTGCACCCGGGTGTGCGGCGGGGAGTAGGACGTCGCGTTCTCCAGCAGCTCGGCGAGCAGGTGGATGACGTCGGTGACCGCGCGGCCGGAGAGCGCGGCGTCCGGTACGCCCAGGATCTTCACCCGCGCGTAATCCTCCACTTCGGACACCGCGCCGCGGATCACGTCGACCAGCGGTACCGGCTGGCGCCAGCCCCGGCCGGGTACCGCACCCGCCAGGATCACCAGGTCCTCCGCGTGCCGCCGCATGCGGGTCGCCAGGTGGTCGACGCGGAAGAGGTCCTCCAGCTCGTCCGGGTCGGTGGTGCGGCGCTCCATCCGGTCGAGCAGCGTGAGCTGCCGGTGGAGCAGGGTCTGGCTGCGCCGGGCGATGTTGAGGAACACCTCGTTGAGGCCCTTGCGCAGGGTCGCCTCCTGCACCGCGGACTCCACGGCCGTGCGCTGCACGTCGTTGAACGCGTGCGCGACCTGGCCGATCTCGTCGCCGCCGAACTCCAGCGCGGTCGTCGTGTCGGTGGTCGGCACCTCCTCGCCACGCCGCAGCCGGCGGACCACGTCGGGCAGCCGGTGGTACGCGATCTCGAGCGCGGACCCGCGCAGCCCGCCGAGCCGGCGCACGAGCGAGCGGCCGACCCGGACCGCGACCAGGAGCGAGAAGAAGATCGCGAGCAGGCCGGCCACCCCGGTGACCCCGAGCCGCCAGTAGTACGTGACCGCGACGGTGTCCTCGCGGGCCGCCAGCGACCGGGCCACGGTGTCCTCGAAGCCACGCAGCGCGTCGCTCGCCGGACGGTATCCAGCCAGCCACTCGTCCAGCACGAACGGCAGCGCCGCACCCGGGCGGGCCTCGGTGATGAGCCGGTCCTCGAGCGCGCGCAGCCGGCTGAACTCCTGGCCTTCGGTGAGCGTGCGGTACGCCGTACGGTCGGCCTCGGAGAGCTCGATCGGCGCGAGGGTGAGGAAGCCGCGCTGGGCGCCCACGGTCTGCGCGAACTGGCTGTGGTCGCCGGCCGTGAACCGGCCCGCGGTGGCCGCGGCGGCGACCAGCGCGTCCTCCTGCGCCAGCACCTCGCGCAGGTAGCCGAGGGCCGAGACGGTCCGGCTCATCCGCCCCGACTCCGGATCGTCCAGCTCGGACAGCGGGTAGAACGCCTGGAACACCGCGGCGATCGCGGTGCTGTAGCCGGCCATCATCGGGGCCCGGTCACTCGCGCCGCCGTCCACCGCGGTACGGACCCCGGCCAGCGAGTCGAGCGTGAGCAGCGTGTCGTCGACCCGCTGGGCGGCGTAGTCGGTGATCGCCCCGCCGGCCTCCGGTCCGGCCGCGAGCCGCCGGAACGTCGCGACCGCGGCGTCCGTACGGTTCCGCTGCTCGCGCAGGTCTGCCGCACGTTCCCGCTGTCCGGCCAGGACCACGGCCGAGATCCGGCGCTCCTCCTGCAGCTCGCTGATGAGCGCGCGGCCCGGCGCCACGATCGCGGCCTCCGCGGTCTTCGCGTTCAGCAGGTTGATGGAGCTGGCCGCGGAGAGGGTCGTACCGATCAGCCAGAACCCGATCAGGGCGAGAACGGGCGGTACGACGAGCAGGAAGATCTTGGCGCGGATGGACCAGCTTCGAATGCTCATGAGACCTCGTCCAGGCAGTCCGGTCGGGTTCGGGCGCTCCGCGCATGATAGGACGGGCGGGTGGTCGCTACCAGCCGGCCGATCGCGCGCGGGCCTCGTACAACAGGATCGAAGCGCACACCGAGACGTTCAACGAGTCGGCCGCGCCCAGCATCGGGACCCTGACCTGGGTGAAGCCCCGCTCCCGCCAGGGCCGGGAGATGCCGTACCGCTCGTTGCCGACGACCAGCGCGGTCCGACCGGAGAAATCGAGGCTACGGTACGGGACCGCGGCATCACCCGTTGTCGCGAGGTACACGGTGAACCGCCGCCGGTTCAGCCACTCGATCGCCTCGCTCGGCTCGGCGAAGTCGACCGTGGGTACGCGCAGGCTCATCCCGCGGCTGCCGCGGAAGACCTTCGGGTGGCTCAGCCGGGTCCGCCGGTTGGTGAGGATCAGGCAGTCCCCGGCGCACGCGTCGAGGCTGCGCAGCAGGGTACCCAGGTTGCCCGGGATCTCGATCGCGTCGGCGACCAGGACCAGCGCCTGGCGGCGCAGCGGGATCGTCGCACTGTCCCAGGACGGCAGGCGGACCAGTGAGAGCATGCCGTCGGGCCTGTCCCGCTCGGTGAGGTGTTCGAGCACGCGCGGCGAGATCCGGTACGAGTGGTGGGCGCGCGCGGTGACCTGCGCGACGCGGGTGTGCGCCTCGGTCGCGTACGCGGCCTCCGGGCACCAGAGGAACAGCTCGATCTCGGCGTTCAGGTCGAGCAGGACGTTGTGCGCCCACAGTCCCTCGGCCACGAGCAACCGGCCGGGGTTCGGCCCGTTGTTGCGCAGCAGCGCGCGCACCTGCCTGATGCGCGGGTGCTGCAAGCCGATCTGGAGGAGCGCCACGCCGTACGGTAGGCCCCGCCGCCCGGCCGGCCAACCGAATTAGGCGCACGGCTCAGGGACATCTCAGGGTTGTGGTCGCCATACCGGGTATGCATACTCAGTAGCTATGTCAGTCAAGCACGGCCTGCTGGCGCTGCTCCAGCGCGGCCCCATGTACGGCTACCAGTTGCGGGCGGCGTTCGAGGAGTCCACCGGCGGCACCTGGCCGCTCAACATCGGGCAGGTCTACACGACCCTGTCCCGGCTGGAACGCGACGAACTCGTCCGGGCACTGCCGGAGAACGAGGCGGGGCAACGGCCGTACCAGATAACCAAGGCCGGGCGCGCGGACCTGGCGGCGTGGTTCGCCACCCCGGTGAGCCGGAGCGACCGGCCCCGGGACGAGCTGGCCATCAAGCTGGCACTGGCATTGACCACCCCCGGCATCGACGTCCGAACGGTCGTGCAGAACCAGCGCGCCGCCACCATGCGCACGCTGCAGGAGTACACGCGGTTGAAGGCGGGCATCGACCGGGCCGCCGACCTGGCCTGGCTGCTGGTCGTGGACTCGATGCTGTTCCAGGCGGAAGCGGAGATCCGGTGGCTGGATCACTGCGAGGCCAGCCTCGTCCGGTACGCGCCACCGCCGGTGACGATCGTCGCGACCGCCGACGAGTCGGAGGAGGTAAGGGCATGAGCGTACTCGACGTGCGGGACGTCCATCGGGTACACGGTCGGGGGGAGACGGCGGTGCACGCGCTGCGCGGCGTGACGCTCACCGTGTCATCCGGTGAGCTGGTCGCGGTGATGGGACCGTCCGGGTCCGGCAAGTCGACGCTGCTGAACCTGGCCGGCGGGCTGGACCGGCCGACCCAGGGTGAGGTCGTGGTCGACGGTACGGTCCTGGCCCGGTGCAGCCGCCGCGCCCTGGCCGCGTTGCGCCGCCGCCGGATCGGGTACGTCTTCCAGGACCTGAACCTGCTGGCCAGCCTCACCGCGGCGGAGAACGTCGCGCTGCCGCTGGAGCTCGACGGGGTCGGTGTCCGCCGCGCCCGCCGCATCGCCGAGTCCGCACTCTCCGAAGTGGACCTCGACGGGATCGGCCCGCGGTTCCCCGACGAGCTCTCCGGCGGCCAGCAGCAGCGCGTCGCGATCGCCCGGGCGCTGGTCGGCGATCGCCGGCTGGTGCTCGCCGACGAACCGACCGGCGCGCTGGACTCGCACACCGGCGAGGCCGTGCTGCGACTACTGCGGTCCAAAGTGGACAGCGGCGCGGCCGGTGTGCTCGTCACGCACGAGGCGCGGCACGCCGCGTGGGCGGACCGCGTGGTCTTCCTCCGCGACGGCCTCATCGTCGACACGGCCGGCCCGGTGGACCAGCCCGAGGAGCTGCTGACCACACCGGGCGGTGGCCGGTGAGCGGCTGGCGTACCGCGCTGCGGGTCGCCCGGCGCGAAGCACGCCGGGCCAAGGGCCGCTCGATCCTCGTGATCGGGATGATCGCGGTACCGGTGGCCGCCGTCGCGTACGGCATCGTCATCTACGACACCACCCGGCTCACCGCCACCGAGCAGGCCGACCGGCTGATGGGCACCGCGCAGGCGGCGGTGATGTGGCCGTACGACGGCCCGGTGAACCAGCACCCGACCGAGCCGGCGTTCGACTCCGACGTGTTCCTGCCCGGGCCCGGCGCGGCGCCACCGCCCCCGCCGAGCCTCGACCGGCTGCGCGACCTCCTCCCACCGGGAACCCGCACGCTCCCCGACCAGCACGGCCAGCTGCGGATGGCGACGGCGACCGGGGTGGGCACGCTGGACGCCCGGATGCTGGACTACGCCGACCCGCTGGCCCGCGGGATCTACCGCTCCCTGTCCGGCCGGCCGCCGGCGGCCGGGAACGAGGTGACGCTGACGCCGGTCGCCGCGCGACGGCTGGGCGTGGGTATCGGGGGCACCGTGCGCCTCGCCGACGGGAGCCGGACGTTGCGGGTGGTGGGCCTCGTCGAGAACCCCGGCGATCTGCAGGCCGAGACGATCGTCCTGCGCCCGGGCACGCTGGCGCCCGAGGCACTGTCGGAAGACCGGCGGGACCAGCGCTACCTCGTCGCCACCCCGGGCCCGCTCACCTGGGACGACGTCAAGCGGCTCAACGAGCGCGGCATCCTGGCCGTCTCCCGGTACGTGCTCGCGCACCCGCCAGGCCCGGAGGATGCCCCGTTCCTCCGCCAGGTGGTGATCGACGGCGGTACCGAGGCCGCGCTCGCCATCGGCCTCACCGCGGGCATAGCGGTACTCGAGATCATCCTGCTCGCCGGTCCGGCGCTCGCCGTCGGTGCCCGCCGCCGGCGGCGCGACCTCGCCCTGGTCGCCGCAGCCGGTGGTACGCCGGCGCACCTGCGCCGGATCGTCCTCGCCGACGGCGTGGTGCTGGGCAGCCTCGCCGCGGCCGCGGGCGTGGCACTCGGGATCCTCACCGCGCTGGCGACGCTCCCGCAGATCGAACGGTCCTCCCACGTCCGGGCCGGTGCCTTCCGGGTGTTCCCCGAAGCGCTCGCCGGTCTGGCCGTGCTGGCCGTCGTCACCGGGGTGCTCGCCGCGCTGGTGCCGGCGTGGATCGCGGCGCGGCAGGACGTCGTGGCCTCGCTCGCCGGCCGGCGTGGCATCACCCGTTCCCGGAAGCGCTGGGTCGTCGTCGGCGGTGCGATGAGCGCGGCCGGCGTGGCCATCGCCGGTGTCGGCGCCTGGCGCATCGACTGGGGGTTCATCCTCATCGGACTGGTCGTCGTCGAGTTGGGGATCGTCCTGTGTACGCCGGCCATCGTCGGCCTCGTCGCCCGCCTCGGCCGCATCCTGCCGCTGGCCCCGCGGATCGCATTGCGGGACACGTCGCGCAACCGTACCGCCGCGGCACCGGCGATCTCCGCGGTCATGGCCGCGGTCGTGGGCAGCCTCGTGGTGGGCGTCATCGTGGCCGCCACCGCCGAACGCGAGCAGGACGCGTACCGCACCCTCAGCCAGCCGGGCGACGTCGCCGTGTTCAGCTTCGGCGCCGGGCCGAAGGGTAAGGCGGCGACCTGGGAGACCCTGCCGTCCGAGGTCGTCGCGGCGCTGCGGGAGAACCTGCCGGTCGACGAGATCCACCACATCGGCCTGCCCGGCTGCGAGATCAGGTGCTTCGTCCAGGCGCAGCTGCCGGAGGCGCTCGCTTGCCCGTACGCCGCGATCCGGGAGCCGACGCCGGCCGAACAGCGGGCGGCCCGGCAGGACCGGCGCTGCGACGAGGCGGCCAACCGGTACACCTACTTCGGCGGTTTCAGCAGCGACGGCGGTGGCATGACCTTCGTCGTGGACGAGGCCGCCGCGGCGGCGGCCCTGCACCTCTCCGCCGCGGACGCCGCGCCCGTCGCGGCGGCCCTGCGCGCCGGAGACGTGGTCGTCAACGATCCTCGTTACCTGGTCGACGGTCGGGTGACGTTGCTGCTGCGGAGCGGACCGCAGGAACGTCGCAGCGTCACCGCACCCGGGTTCGTGCTCCCGAACCGCACGCCGGTGCCGATCAGCCTGATGACCGCGGAGACCGCCCGGTCGCTGGGCCTGACCACGAACCCGGCCATCTCGCTGGTGACCACGACCCGGATGCCGACGATCGAGGAGCAGGACCGGGTCCAGGCCGCGATCGGCGAAGGCTACGGGGTACAGATCGAGCGCGACGGACCGGGGGAGTCCGAGCGGCTCGCCCTGTTCCTGATGGCCGTCGTCGCCGGAGTGATCACACTCGGGGCGGCGGCGATCGCCACCGGGCTGGCGGCCGCCGACGGGCGGGCGGACCTGGCCACGCTCGCCGCCGTCGGGGCGTCCCCGCGGGTACGCCGGATGCTCTCGCTCAGCCAGGCGGGTGTGATCGCCGGGCTGGGTTCGCTGATCGGCGCGGTCGCCGGGCTCGGCGCGGCCGAGGCGGTGCTGGTCGCGCTCAACCAGCGGCAGGCACAGATGTGGCCCGCGCCGGCGGCGTACCCGCTCACCGTGCCGTGGTTGAACGTCGGCGTCGCGCTCGTGGTCGTGCCGCTCGTCGCCATGCTCGGCGCCGGCCTGCTGACCCGTTCCCGCCTCCCGATCGAGCGCCGCCTCTGACTCGTCTGCGCACCAACTGCGGCCCGGTCGAGGCCTCAACGCGATCGTCCCGGTCGTACCGCGGCGCCGTGCGACGCCAGGTCAGCCGTTCCCGGTCCTCCGTCCGCCCATGGTCACAGCGCCGCGCACTGGCCGGTGGCCGGCCCCGTCAGGGTGTTGGACCGGCCATAGTTCACCGGCGCCGGTTCGTTGGCCGAGCAGGTCACCGGACCGGTGACTCCGGTGGCCGTCAACACGATCGCGGTGCTCCCGGTCACGTTGCCGGTCAGGCCGAGCGGTCCGGTGATCCGGGTGTCGGCCACGGCGACCCGGACGGTGGTACCGGTGATCGACACCGGGCCCTCGACCGTGCTGCCGAGCAGGTGGACGATCCGCGCCCCGGTCGACCGGACCGGCCCGACGACCGTCGCGCCGGTCGCGATCAGGCCGGCGCCCGCCAGTACCGTGACCGGACCGGTCACGATCGCGCCCTCGGCCAGGCAGGTCACGCCGGTCGTGACGGTCAGCGGGCCGAGGTACCCGCCGGAGACCGTCCGGTCGCACCGGACCTCATCGAAGACCTGGATCTCCTTGAGCCCGATGCCGTAGCCGGTGGTCGGGGTCATCAGCACGCGTACCCGTTGCGCGGTCACCGGCGCGAACGCCACCGTGTTGTGGTTCGGCTGCGGCACGGCCGGCGTCGCGACCTGGTCCACGGCGTCGACCCACCCGGTGCCGTCGTGGATCTGGACGGTGTACGCGGCCGGCTGCCGGTACGTGTTACCGGATCCGTTCGACTGGGTGTTGTACGTCTTGTCGCTGAAGAAGTACAGCTTGACGGTGTTGATGCGGGTGGGCGCGCCCAGGTCCACCTCGAACCAGTCCTGCGCGTTGGGCGAGCCCTGGGTACCCCAGATCGTGTTACGCGCCAGGTACGTGCCCTGCTGGAAGGGTAGCCCGCTGATCGTGTACCCGTCGACCGCGAACTCCGGCGCGGTACCCCGTACCGTCGGGGTGGTCGTGGTGAACGACGCGGACACCGGCTTGCCCCGGGCGAGGTTCGGCAGCCAGCCGGTTTCCAGGCTCAGGTCCACGCCGGCCTTGGCGAACATGTCCACCGCGCGGCCGTTGCCCACCAAGCCGATGTCGGTCGCGGTCGGCAGCCGGACCGGCGCGCGGAACAGTACCGCGGTGTCGCTACCGTCCAGAATGGACACTGCACCGTTGCGCGAGCTCCACGAGACGTGCGCCAGATCGTCCACTGTGAACGCCCGCCGTCCGTCCACATAGACCGTGTACCCTTCGGGCGCCCGCGGGTAGTACCGCCGGCCGTCGCCCGGCTTGTCCCAGACCACGGTCAGGTCCCGGCCGTGGTAGCTCAGGTTGTTGACCGCGAAGTGGTCGTAACCCACGTCGATCGGCCACATCTCGACCACGTCGTCCAGGCGCGGCCGGACCCCGGCGATGTCGTCGATGAGCATGAAGTTGTACGCGCCGAGGATGTTGTGGTGGATGCCGGACCGGCCGAGCGTCCGGGTGGTCGGGTTCCAGTTGAAGAAGAACTCGTTGTTGTCCGGGTACCGGTTGTCGCCGCCGACGAACTGCACCCAGGTGAGCCACTCCAGCAGCAGCCGGTACATGTCCGCGGTGACGTACGGCGACGGGTACTCCCGCAGCGCCTTGGCGTAGAGCTGGGCCTGCAGCGTCGAGTTGATGTTCGAGAAGTTGTTGCTGCCGGTGGCCGCCTCGGCCTTGTCCCGCTGGTTGGCCGTGTAGAACGGCATGATGGGGAACTCCCGCCGGTCCGCGTAGTACCGCAGAGCCTGCTTGTATTCGGCGGTGTCCGGGACGACGCCTTCGGTGAACGGCGAGAAGTTCTGCTGGTCCTTCCACGGCACCAGCGCGTCGCGGGAGACGTTGCGCTGCTTGAACACCTTGCCCGGGTGGCCCACGAGCGGGGTGGCGACGGTGGCGTCGGCGCCGCGGCCGGAGGAGTCAACGGCGGTGGCGCCACCGTCCTCGTCGAACCGGTAGTGCGCGATGTCCGCCCCGCTGCCCGGTGCCGTGGTCAACGCCTGCACCTCGGCCTGGCTCAGCGCGCGGGAGTAGATCGCGAACTCGTCGACCATGCCGTTCAGGCCCGGGTCGGCGTACTGCGACTTGCCGATCCAGTTCTGCGTCGTGGCGCCCATGCTGGACGGGCGAAGCGTGATGTTGGGGTTGGTGCCGACCGGTACGCCGTTGACGTACAGCGTTCCGGTGTTCCCGGCGAGCGTCACCGCGAGGTGCAGCCACTGGTTGGTGGGCAGCTGGCCCGGCGTCGCCGGGTTGATCCGCTGCTCGTTGCCGCCGCCGGCGACGGTGATGGCGAACCGCGGCCCGGTGCCCGCGTTCACGGTCAGGAACATGTTGGTGGTCGGGCCGGAGCCGAAGTCGAAGACCCTCGACCACTGGGTGGTCGCGGCGAGGTTGACCCAGGTCGCCACGGTGAAGTCGGTCAGTCCGCTGACGAGTCCCGCGGGCATCGTCAGGTTCTGGTTGGGGTGCGGGCCGTTCAGGCCGATCGCGTTGCCGAACCCGGCCTGGCCCGCGGAGCGGGTGGCCGGGATCGGGGTCGGCACCGAGTCCGCGGGTGTGTCGTCCCACAACCGGGTCAGGATCGCGGTGCGGATGTTCTCCGCGATCGCGGTCATCTCGGCGGCCTTCGCCGGCTGGCCGAGGAGCGTGTACGCCTCGGCGGCCGCCTTCGCGCCGGAGTACCAGAACGCGGTCTCGGTCCGGTCCTGCGAGATCGCACTGGTGTAGTACTGCAGCGCGACCGCGTCGGCGTCGTTGCCCGTCAGCGCCCCGTTGTTGTACTCGATGAGCGAGTTGCCGTTGCCGCGGTCGTACTTGGCGAGCTGGCCCCGGATGTCGCACTCGGCGTAGTGGGCGTAGTTGTTCAGGATCCCGCGGTCGCCACCGTGCACCTTGTACGCGTTCCACGCCTCCCGCGCGATGTACTGCTCGTAGGTGTTGCCCCAGCTGAACGAGCCGGGGTTGCTGGTGAACGCGGTGCACTTGGAGGTTTCGCCGGACGACAGCCAGTTCCCGTACGGGTAGATGGGGTTGCGGAAGTACTTGAGATCCTGCAGGTGCATCGGCTGGGTCAGCTGGATCGCGTTGTTGTAGCCGAGCACGCCCTCGATCGAGACCGGGAACTGGTAGTCGTTGCCGGGGATGTTCGCGTCGATGTAGTTGAACCGGTTGAGGAACGTCCGGTAGTACGACATCTTCTTGACGTTCGGGTCCGGCACGTCGATGTAGGGGACGTTCTCCACCCACCACGCGTTGTACTCGCGTACCTGGGTGCGGACCGCGGTCTCCGGGTCGTACGCCCGGAACCGCTGGTACCCGGCCGTGGAGCCGGGCAGCTCCCGGGTGGTCGCGCCGAGCTGGACCTTGAGGGTTGCCGACTGGCCCGGATCGAGCGTGACCGCGCGGGTGAGGCTGGTGCCGCTCGCCGCCATCCCGTCGCCGCTGAGCCGGGGCGTCACGACCGTAACGCTGTACCGGGTGGTGACCGAGCCGGTCAGCTCGGCACCGTCCAACGATGGCGTGGTCGCGATCGGGGAGGTGACCGTGACCGTGCGGGTCGTGGGCGCCGTGTCGGTGTTCGTCAGGGTCAACACGGTGACGGCGACGTTGTCGTACGTGATGAACTTGCGCTGTCCGACGCGCAGCCCGGTCGCGGTGTGCACACTGGACCAGTGGCTCGGGTACTGCTTGCGGTCCACTGTAGACTCGGTCAGCGGCGTCGCGTCGGAGACCGCGACCGTGTAGAGGCTCTGGTTGGCGTCGCTCGGCCGTTCACGGTAGGCCCAGCCGCCGGCGAAGCCGAGCGGCCCGGCGTTGTGCGTGTACATGTAGAGCGCCCGGCCCCGGGTGTAGAGGTAGGAGTCCTGGTTGCTCAGGAACGGCCGTTCGAGGATCCGGTCGAACCAGAACGACGTCCCGCCGGCCGCGAGGTCGGCGTCGTAGATCCCGCGCAGCGTGCTCGTGGCCGGGTCGAACGGCACGGGTTCGGCCGGCACCGGCGTGTCCGACCCGGTGAACACGGGAACTCCCGGGTCGACTTCCGGTGGCAGGCCCGGCTCGTACCGCGCGAACGCGGGTCCGGACCCGATCGCCAGGCTGAGGACGAGGACCAGTGGAAGGGCGAGCTTGGCGCGGGGTGACATCGTGTGCTCCCGGATCGAGGGTTCGAAATATCGAACAACGTTCGCCGTCTCGAAACAGAGCCTTGCCGCGCCGGTGGTGGATTGTCAAGGTCGCCGGCGGTCACCCGTGGGCGATCTCGATGACCAGCTCGCTGTACCCGTCGCCCGCGCGCCAGAACATGCTGAAGGCACGCCGCTCCTGGACACCGACGGCGATGACGCTCTCGCTGAAGTCGTTCGCGCCGGCGTACCGGACCTGGCGCAGGCTGGGCCAGCCGGCCGGCACCTGGACGACCTCCTGGCCGACCCGCCACGGCGTCCGGCCCGGCTGGTGGCCGGAGGCGGAGCCGGCGTGACCGAAAGCGGGTGCGTTGACCACGATCTCGATCGCGGCCGCGCCGCTGACCGGGACGAGGTCGCCCGAGCGCCCGGCGCGGACCACGTCGACGTACCGGGCGTGGCCGCCGAACCGTCCCGCGCCGTTGACCCGGAACACCGCCCGGTCGGCGCAGCCGTCCTGCTCGACGACCACCAGGTAGAGCTCGGCGGTGCTGTGTCCGGGCAGCGACCGCGGCTGGGTGTCGCCGGCGGGCGGACAGGCGGCGCGCGTCTGGTTGACCGGTGGTGCCACCGGAGCCGGCGAGGATGTGGCCGGCGCCTGCGCGGGCATGTTCCCGCCGGCGGTACCGGTAGCGCAGGCCGCCGGGCCGCAGGCCAGGCCAGCGGCGAGGGCGACGGCCGCGAGGCGCGACAGTTCCACGGGGATCCCCTCACGTGAGTGTGTTTCCGTGCCGACCTGACGCGCGGCCTGACCTGCCGGTTGACACACCTCGACGGGGAGAACCTGAGCAAGGGTCTGTCCGCACCGTGGCCAGATCACTCGCCTGTCTGTTGTGGACAGTAACCTGCGCCTCACCGGTCACTCCGGCCGCACGGGCATCGCGGGCGCCGGGACGGTTCGACCCGGGAGCGGTGGGTACGCCAGGAGAAAAGGACCTCGATACCGGAAGGACGATCATGACTCTCGAAGGCAAGCAGGTGGCCTTCCTGGTGTCCAAGGAAGGAGTCGAGCAGGTCGAGCTGACCGAACCGTGGAAGGCGGTCCGGGAGGCCGGCGCGACGCCCCGGCTGATCTCGACGGAGCCGGGCAAGGTGCAGGCGTTCAACCACCTGACACCCGCCGACACGTTCGCCGTGGACGAGACCGCGGCCGAGGCGGACCCCGGCTCGTACGCGGCCCTGGTGTTACCCGGCGGGGTGGCCAACGGCGACCTGCTGCGGTGGCAGGAACCGGCCCGGGACTTCGTCCGGCGGTTCGTCGCGACCGGCCGGCCGGTGGCGGTGATCTGCCACGGTGGCTGGATCCTCATCGACGTCGACGTCGTACGGGGCCGCCGGATCACGTCGTGGCCGAGCATGACGGTCGACTTCCGCAACGCCGGCGCCGAGTGGCTGGACGATCAGCTCGTGGTCGACCCGGGCGGGCAGTTCACCCTGGTCAGCAGCCGTAAACCGGACGACCTTCCAGCGTTCTGCGCGGAGTTGGTGGCGCAGGTCGGCAAGGACTGACCGACCGCAGGCCGGGAAGGACCAGCCGGGCCGGTCGCCCCGTGCGGGGCGACCGGCCCGTGCGGGGCGACCGGCCCGTGGGCCGGGCGACCGGCTACCCCGTGCCGAACCGGAACGTCGGGTACGACGGGCTCCCCGACGTGAGGGCGTTGATCAGCGACCAGTTCCAGCGGCCGCCGCTCGGGCACGCCACCCCGACCGTCGTGCCGCCCACGCCGTCCCAGTCGCCGGTGACCGGACGGCAACCGGTACCGCCGAAGCGGAACGGGGTCACGCTGGGCGTACCGGAGGCGTTGGCGTTGCGGATGCTCCACGTCCACTCGGTCGCGCCCGACTGCACGCAGGCGACCGCGATCGTCGTGGTGCCGTCGCCGTTCCAGTCCCCGGTCAGCGGGGTACACGCGTTGCTGCCGTAGGTGAACGACCCGGCGTCGGCCGGACCGGATCCGTTGCTGTTGCGCAGGTTCCAGCGCCACTCCGCGCCGTCCTTGCACGCCACGCCGATCGTCGTGGTGCCGTCGCCGTTCCAGTCCCCGGTCACCGGCGTGCAGGCGTTGCTGCCGTACCCGAACGAGGTGATGCTCGGTACGCCGGAGCCGTTGACGTTGCGCAGGTTCCACCACCATTCGGCGCTGCCGGTCTTCTTGCACACCGCGCCGATGGTGGTCGTGCCGGAACCGTCCCAGTCGCCGGTCACCGGCGTGCACGCGGAGTTGCCGTAGCGGAACGGGTTCTGCGTCGCCGGGCCGGGCGCATGCCGGTCGGTGAGCATCCACTGAAACTCGTTGCCGGCCTTGCCGGCGAGCCCCGCGGTGCTGTCGCCGTCCCCGTCGAAGTCGCCGGTGAGCGGGACCGGCGTACCCAGCGTGTCCCTGAACTCGACCCAGTCGAGGTTGAACAGGTACCCGTCACCGGGGTTGTGTTTGAAGACCAGGAACAGCTCGTGGCTGCCGCCCGGGTCGGTGACCGCCGCGCTCACCGTGGTGAACGTGTACGAGCCGCCGGTCGGGCTGACCGCCGCGCTGCCCACCAGCGGACCGGTCGTCGAGCCGGTCCGGACCTCGATGGTGCCACCGGTACCGGCGGACGCGACCCGGAACACCAGCGTGGTGATGCCGCGCAGGTTCACCGGCTCGAACGAGATCCAGTCGCCGTGCCCGATCTGGCCGACCATCCGGCCGCCGTCCGGCTCCTTCGTGCTGTAGAGCACGACGTTGCCCGCCCGGGTCCAGTGCTCGGCCTGCTTGCGGCGAGGTTGCAGGATCACCGAGTCGCCGCCGCGCAAGGCCGACGCACCGGTGCCACCGCGGTCCGTGTACGTCGAGTCGAGCACGTAGAACATCTGGTCGTTGACGGTGTGGCCGTTGTCGGCGAGGGTCTGCACGGAGACCTGGCAGCCGCGGTACTGCTGCAACGGGTGCGCGTGCTGGTCGTGTCCGAGTGCCGGCTGCGTGATCACCTGCTGGCAGTCGATGGTCCCGTCCTCGGCGTCCGTGACGCTGATCCGGGCGTCGACGACGTCGCCGAACTCGAAGACCTGGCCGTCGCCGGGGTAGAGCATGGTGACGACCGGCGCGGTGTTGCCGACCGTGACCGGTATGACGAACTGCCCGGTGCGCCCGGTGGGGTCGGTCACGGTGAGCCGGGCCAGGTGGTCGCCGCGCGTGGTGTACGTGAACACCGGGTTCGGCGCGGTCGAGTCGACGGTACCGTCGGAGGTGAAGTCCCAGGCATAGCTGAGCGCCTGTCCGTCGGGGTCGACGGTGCCCGCGCTGGAGAACGTGACGGTCAGCGGAGGCTGGCCCGAGGTGGGCGTGGCGGAGGCCTTGACGATCGGCCGGCGCAGGCCCGGCCGGACATGGTCTATCTTGTACAGTCCCGAGTCGACGTTCGGGTCGTCGCGCCCCGAGCCGCCGTAGTTGCTGCCCCACTCGAGCACGTACATCGCCCCGTCGGGACCGAACTCCAGGTCGATCGGCTTGAGGAACTGCATGTGCGGCAGGAACGGCTGGATCCCGATCGGCTGCCCGGCCGCGTCGAGCTTCACCTCGTAGAGCTTGTGCCGGGTCCATTCGGCCACGAAGACGGTGTCGTCGTAGTACGGCGGGAACTTCACCTCGGAGTCCAGTGTGGAGTTGTAGTGGTACGTCGGCCCGCCGATCGCCAGCCGGTTGCTGCCTGGGGCGATGTCCGGGAAGGCCGTCGAGGTGCCGTAGGGGTACCAGATCCATGCGGACCGGCCGGGCGGCAGGGTACCCGCACCGGTGTTGTTCGGCGAGTTGTTCGTCGGGCCGGCGGCACAGTTGAACGCGGCGCCGACCGCCCCGGTGGCGTAGTTGTAGTCCTTGTACGCCTGGTTGTTCGCGATGCAGTAGGGCCAGCCGTAGTTGCCCGCGGTGCGGGCCTGGTTCCACTCGTCGTACCCGTGCGGTCCCCGCGGGTTGGGCGGATCTCCGGGGTCCGGGACCGGGGCGTCCGGGCCGACGTCGCCCCAGTACAGCCACCCGGTCTCCGGGTCGACGTGGATCCGGTACGGCTGCCGCAGGCCCATCACGTAGATCTCCGGCCGGGTCTTCGCGGTACCGGGCGGGAACAGGTTTCCCGCCGGTACCGTGTACGTGCCGTCCGGCTGCGGCCGGATCCGCAGGATCTTCCCGCGCAGGTCGTTGGTGTTGCCCGCGGTGCGCTGGGCGTCGTAGTTGGCCTGCCCCGCCCGCTCGTCGATGGCCGCGTACTGGCTCGGGAACGTGTTGTCGCCGGTACCGAGGTAGAGGTTGCCGGCGGCGTCGAAGGCCATGCCGCCGCCCTCGTGCGCGTTGACGACCCGCTGCGACGGTACCCGCAGCAGCACCTTTTCGGAGCTGAGGTCGAGGCTCTGGGTCTCCTCCCGGTAGGTGAACCGGGACAGCCGGATCACCGTGTCGTTCGTCGGCGACCAGTAGATGTAGAGCCAGTGGTTGGTCTCGAAGCCGGGATCCAGGATGAGGCCGTGGTTGCCGTGGGTGTGCTCGACGAAGACGTCGAGCCGGGCGGCCACCGCGACCGCCTGGCTCACCGGGTCGTAGACCTTGACCGCGCCGCCGCGCTCGACGAAGAACACCCGGCCGCGGGCGTCGATGTCCATGTCGAGCGGATCGTCGGTGGTACCGTCCAGAAGGACCTTCTCGTACCGGTCCTCCTCCGTGGCGCCGCAGTCGCCGGGCACCACGCCGGCCGCCCACCGGATGCCGCCGAGCAGGTGGGCGCGGAACAGCGGTTCGCTGAACGCGGTGGCGTGGTGCCCGAGGCCGGTGTACCAGGACCGGCCGCCGTCGAACTCCTGGCACCAGGAGATCGGGTGCTCCACACCCATCGTGTGGCCCGTGTACGAGTCGGCGTCGAAGCTCGCCAGCACGTGCACGCTGCCGAGCGGGTTGGTCTGGAAGTCGTACGGCTCCTCGGTCCGGGTCCACCGCTGCGGGAGATCCTTTGTGGACGGGTGGACCCGGTCGTGCACCTCGATCGTGACCGGCTGGATCGCCGGGTGGGACTTGAAGAACGCCCCCATCAGCTGGCCGTACCAGGGCCAGTCGTACTCGGTGCCGGACGCCGAGTGGACGCCGACGTACCCGCCGCCCGCCCGGACGTAACGTTCGAACGCCGCCCGCTGCGCGGCGCTGAGGATCGCGCCGTCCCTGCTGTTGGTGTTGTTGAAGATGACGACGTCGAAACGCGCCAGGTTGGCGTCGGTGAACGCCGCGGCGTCCTCAGTGGACTCGACGGTGAACCCCTCACTCGTTCCGAGCGACTGGATCGCCGCCACGCCGGCCGGGATGGAGTCGTGCCGGAAACCGTTCACCTTCGAGAAGACCAGGGCGGTGAACGCCGGCGCTGCCGACACGGCAGGCAGCGGCACCCCCAGCAGGACCAGGACCAGGATCAGCGGTACGGCGAGCCGTCGCATGCAGCGCTCCTCACCCGGGAAGGATGTCGTTCTCGGTGATCGTCAGCCGGTAGATGCTGGCGTTGGAGTTGGTGTCGAAGTACTCGACGGTCAGCCGGGCCGGGCTCACGGTGGCGTCTACATCGAACACCGCGTACACCTTGTGGTCGTCGTTCTTGAACAGGATCTCCGGGCTGGTCGTCGTCGGCATGGTGCGGTTGCCGATGAAGATGGGCGTCGGCATGAACTCGTAGAACCGGTACGGCGTCACGTTCGTCATCCGGAAGACGCCGGCCCAGTGCTGGTCGCCGGAGACGAGCACCACCCCGCGGATCCCGTTGTCGCGGATGAACGTGAACAGCTCGGTCCGTTCGGTGGTGAACCCGCGCCACGAGTCGTTGCCGGTCGTGCCGAAGTTGCTCCACGGCACGCTGGAGACGAGGAACTTGAACGGCGCCATGGAGCCGAGCAGCCACGCCTTGAGGTCGGACTTCTGGGTGGCGCCGAGCATCGTCTTGCTCGCGTTGTCCGCGGCCGAGTTCGCGCTGCGGTGGCTGCGGTTGTCCATCACGTAGATGTCCGCCGGCCCGTTCCGGTACGAGAAGTAAGTGGCGCCGGCGACCCGCGGTGCCGGGTTGTGGCTGCCCTGGTACGCGTCGAACGCCGGCCGCGCCGCCTGGTAGCGCTCGATCCCGCCGCTGCCGTCCGGACAGCGGTTGCCGCTCCAGTCGTTGCAGATCTCGTGGTCGTCCCACATCATCAGGCTCGGCGTGCCGGCCATGAACGAACGGAAGAACGCCTCGCCCCACTGGTTGCGGTACTTCGCCGTGTACTGCGGGGTGGTGATGGCGGCCGGTGCCGCGTCGGCGTACAGGTTGTCGCCGCCGAAGATCATGAAGTCCAGGCCGCGACCGGCCACGTTGGTGAACCCCGCGTACGGCGGGCCGGCGATGTCGGCGCCGTAGCCGAAGCGCAGCCGGCCGGTGCTCGACGGTACGGGCGCGGTGCGGAACGCCCCGCCGGAGAGCGCGTCCGCGACGCAGTCGACCCCGAGCCGGTACTGGTAGGGGGTGGCCGGGGTGAGCCCGGTGACGGTCACCACGGCGGTGTCGTCCAGGGCCGCGTTGAACGCCGAGGTGGCCGCCGCGGTGGTCCACTGTGGAGATCCGGCGATCCGGTACTGCACCCGCAGTTGGCCCGGCCGGGTTCCGCGCGCCCACAGCCGGGCGGTGGTGTCGGTGACCCCGCCGACGAGCGGGCCCACCGAGATCGTGCCGGAGAGCCCGGACACGGTCGTGATGACGCCGCCCGCCGGCTGGCCCGGGATCGCCTCGCCGGGCGTACCGACGACGAGGTCGGGGCGGGCGTCACCGGTCACGTCGCCGGCGGCCAGCGCCGCGCCGAACCGGTCGCCGCCCTCGTTGCCGGAGCCGACGTCGGTCTCGCTGATCCGCCGGGCCCGCTCCGGGCCGCGCGGTCCGCCACCGAACAGCAGGACCGCGCCCGACCTGGCACCCGCGCCGAGCCGGTCCGACGGGGCGCCGACGGCCAGGTCGGCGTACCCGTCGCGGTCGGTGTCCGCGGCCACCAGCGCCGCGCCGAAGCCGTCGCCGCTTTCGGTGATGCCGCCGCCGGCCTCCTGGGTCAGGTAGTACCCGGTCGGTGCGGCGCCGCGGACACCCCGGAACACGTAGATGATGCCGCCGGCCGGCTGGCTGTTCGGCGCCTCGTTCGGGGTACCGACCGCGATGTCGGCGATCCCGTCGCCGGTGAAGTCCGCGACCGCGAGCGCGGCGCCGAAGTTGTCGCCGGCCTCGCTGCCGCCTCCGCCGTTGGACTGGGTGCGGTAGTACCCGGTTCCCAGCCCGCCGGCCGCGCCGGGTAGCACGTAGAACGCACCGCCGGCCGGATCGGCGTTCGGCGCCTCGCCGGGCGCGCCGACCACCAGGTCGGCGATCCCGTCGCCGCTGACGTCGCCGGCCGCCACCGCCTGCCCGAATCGGTCCCCGGCCTCGGTATTGCCGCCGGCGTTCTCCTGATTCTTGTAGCCCGCGACGGCCAGCCCGCCGGCCGACCCGTTGAACAGGAAGACGACCCCGCCGGCCGGCTCGGTGCCGGGCGCCTCGCCGGGCGTACCGACGGCCAGGTCCGGATACGTGTCGGCGTTGAAGTCGCCGACCGCGAGCGACTGCCCGAACCGGTCACCGGCCTCGTTCTGACCCGGCGCCTGGTCCTTGACGCTGCCCGAGCCGAGCCCGGACGCCGATCCCATGAACACCATGACCGCCCCCGACGCGGACGCGGTGCCGATCGCCTCGCCGGGCGCACCGACCGCGAGGTCGGCCCGGCCGTCCCGGTTGAAGTCGCCGGTCGCCAGCGCCGCGCCGAACGCGTCGCCGGCCTCGTTGGCGGCGGCCGCGTTCGACTGGGTCAGCCGGATGCCCGACCCGATGCCGGTGGCGGAGCCGGGGAAGACGTAGACGGCGCCGGCCCGTGCCGTGCCGACCGCGTCCTGCGGCGCGCCGACGGCGACGTCGCCGAACCCGTCGCCGTTGAAGTCCCCGACCGCGGTGGCGGCACCGAAGTTGTCACCGGCGTCGTTCACGCCACCGGCGTTCGCGGCGGAGACGAGCCAGTGGCCGAATGCGTCCACCGGATCACAGTCCACTATGGGCACCGGGCTCGACGTCGCCGGGCCGGGCACCATGAGTACGGTGGCGGCAAGGAGGGTGGCCGCCAGCCACCTGCGGATCATCGGGACTCCTCGGGGGTCAGTAGTGGTAGAACCCGTCGTTACGGGCCCAGTTGACGGAGACCGGGTGCTGGTAGTCGTCGGTGTTGCAGGGCGGCGGCGAGGACTGCCCGGTACACGTGGAGTTGGCCGCGTACCAGTTCCCGCCACCGCGCCGGGAGCCGACGTTCGAGCCGAACGGGTTGTTGTTGGTGTAGTAGTTCGTGGTGGCCGCGCTCCATCCGCCGGCCGCGTCGAAGCCGGTGTCGCGGGTGGCGAAGTAGCCGGTGCCGACGCACGGGCTCGAGCAGTTCCCGATGAACCGGTTGCCGTCGATGGTGTTGTGCATGGACGGTGTTCCGGTCCGCCAGCTCGCGAGCAGGAAGGCCACGAGGCCGTTGCCGCCACCGGAGAGGTCGGAGAATCTCGGTGCACCGTCGGCGGAGAAGAAGCGGTTCGGGTCGCCGCCGGTGCGTTGCACCGTCCGCGTGTTGGAATTCCGGACGGTGTTGCCGACGATCTTCGACTCGCGGATGTTCACCAGCGCCGCCGACGCGCTCGCCGTGCAGTAGTAGACCGCCCCGGGTACCGGATAGCCGGGTGTGAACACCTCGTTCGCCTCGATCTGGAACCGCTCGCCGTCGACGAGGTCGAGGTTGTTTCCGCAGTTTTCGTAGAGCCGTGAGTTGACGATGCGGCCGCCGGCCCGGTTGCCGGCGGAGTAGATCGCGGCACCGGGGATGCCGTTCTCGCAGTCGCGCCCGTTGCGGTAGAGGGAACTGCCGTCGACGACGCCGTACCCGCCGGGCCGGCCGAGAGCCGGGTCGGTACCCATGAACGTGACGCCGTCGCACCGGTTGTCGTGCACCTGCGAACCGACCACGGTGTTCGCGTGTGCCGGATCGTTGAACGGCCCGAAGATGACCCCGGAGAAGTTGCCGTGGACGTCGACCCGGCTGACCCGGTTGCCCTGGCAGGCGGTGCAGAGCAGGTAGACCCCGGTCGTCTCCGGCGCTCCGGTCACGGTGGCGTCCTCGAGGAGGTTGCCACCGGTACCCGAGCCTTCGAACATCACAACCGCGGAGCAGCATCCCGGTGCGAGGAGGTTGCCGGCGTCGAGCCGGACTCCGGTGACGGCGGCGCCCGTGCCGGTGAACCTGACCAGCCGTATCGCACCGCCCGCGTTGGCCACGAGCCGGATCCACGGGTACGGCGTGCCGCCGGTCAGCCGGGCGCCATCCGGTACGACGATGCTTCCGTCCACAGTGTACGTTCCCGGTGCCAGCACCGCCCTGCGCTCACCGGTGGCGAGGCAGTCGTTGATGACCTGCCGGTTGGCGGCCGGCTCGGTCGACGGCTGAAGGGCGGCGCAGTCGACGGCGTCCGGCGCCGGTACCGGTGCCACGACCGGGCCGAGCAGGAGCACCAGCACGGCAAGGCGGATCATCGCGGCCTCAGCTGGAGTTGCCGAACCGGAACACGGGATACGACGGCACGCCGCCGGAGTTGCCGTCCCGCAACGCCCACTCCCACAGCAGCGCGGTCTTGCAGGCGACGCCGATCGTGGTGGTGGTGTCGCCGTTCCAGTCGCCGGTGACCGGGGTGCAGGCGTTGTTGCCGTAATTGAACGCGGCGACCGAGGGGCTGCCGGCGGAGTTGGCGTTGCGGAGGTTCCACCGCCACTCCGGGCCGGACTTGCAGGCGACGCCGATCGTGGTGGTGGTGTCGCCGTTCCAGTCGCCGGTGACCGGGGCGCAGGCGTTGTTGCCGTAGTTGAACGCGGCGACCGAGGGGCTGCCGGCGGAGTTGGCGTTGCGGAGGTTCCACCGCCACTCCAGGCCGGACTTGCAGGCGACGCCGATCGTGGTGGTGCCGTCTCCGTTCCAGTCGCCGGTGACCGGGGCGCACGCGTTGTTGCCGTAGTTGAACGCCGGGACGGTCGGGGCGCCCCCGCTGAGCGAGTCGCGCAGGTTCCACCGCCACTCGATCCCGCTGCGGCAGACCACGCCCATCGTGGTGGTGCCGTCGCCGTTCCAGTCCCCGCTGACCGGCACGCAGGCGCTGTTGCCGTACCGGAACGGCTCGTACGACGGTGATCCGGTGCTGAGCTGGTCGCGCTGTGCCATCTCCCACACGAATCCGCCGTAGCTCGCGGCGACACCGATGCCGGTACCGCCGATGCCGTCCCAGTCCCCGGTCACCGCGACGCTCGGTCCACCCTGGACCAGGAACGAGCTGGTCGCCACGTTCCAGTGCGTGGCCAGGTAGCTCCCGGCCGGCGGGTTCGTGGAGTAGTAGTCGTCGTGGTTGCAGTCCAGGCGAAGCTCGAGTGCCGGGTCCGCACAGACGATGACCGGCGGGTGGTCCGGTCCGTCCGCGCCGCACATCCGGTCGTACTCGTCCGTGCAGTGGAACCGGGTCGTCGTGTGCGGTGCGTCCAGCTGTACGGCGCCGAGGTTGTGGCCCATCTCGTGCGCGGCCACCTCGGTCGCGAGGCTGTTGTCCCAGCAACCGGCGTCGATACGAGCGTAGTGCGGGCCGCGGTTGTTCGGGTTCGTCGCGCCCGGGCTGCTGTTGTTGGCGAGCGAGCCGAGTCCACAGAAGACGGTCGCTTCGACGAACGCGAGGTACTTGCGGTCGGTCCGGTTGTGGCCCTGCGCCTGCAGCGCGGTGACGAACTCCCCGAAGGTCGCCAGGCTGGCCGCGCTCACCTGGACGTTGAGCACCGACACCTGGCACGAGGCGTCGGTCACGTAGCGGACGTGCCTCGTCCCGCCGGTCGCCTGGGCGCTCCTGTTGTAGATGTCGTCGACCTCGGCCGCGACCGTGCGGAACGTCGCGAGCATCGCGGCGTACCGATCGGTGCCGGGCGGGTGGACGTACACCATCTGCACCCGGTTGCCGGCCTGCCCGTCGCCGTCGCAGAGGATCGCCTCGGTGCCGGTCGCCTCGGTGCCGATCGCCTCGGTCCCGGGCGGCGCGGTACGGAGCGGCGCGGTCGACGGGCGGCGCACGTCCATCCCGGCCGGTGCCGGGTCCGGGCCATGCGTGCACTGGCTGGGCAGCCCGACGATCTCGAACCCGCCCACACAGGGCCCATCGGTCGCCGGCCGCAGTCCGCGGTAGACCAGGCCCCGGGCCGGATCGTCTGTCGGCCCGTCCGGGTGCCGGTCGGGGCCGGCAGCGGCCTGCGTCGACGTGACCAGCACCGCGATGACACACATGATCGTGAACCGACGCGAACGCATCGCCCACCTCCAATGCCCGAGCCGCCGCCGACATCATCGGTCCCAGAGATTGAAGAATTGTTGAATCCGAATGCCATCCGGGCGGCCGGTGTGAAGATCGCTGGTAGCTACGCCGGAAGTGCAGTGGCACTGCGCGTTCCCGGACCAGATCGGCGATCTTGTGTGGGTGAGAGGCCGTCGGTCCCGGCGGCGCCCTGACCAGATCCACCGCAGCGCGACGGTTGCTCGGTCTGCGGCTGCGCATCCTGACTGGGTCGGGATCCGGTGCTGGCCAGCGGAAAGCATGCGCCGCCTGGCCTGGTTCGCGGGTATTTCCGTCTTGGTAGTTTGAGGCCGCGACCGGCGGCGCGTCGCTCACAGCGCCCGCGGATCGCTCAGCGGCTTGACCATCACGAGGCACGGGTTGCCGGGCCAGAGTTCGTGGATCTCCTCCAGCGGCAGGAACCCGAGCGACCGGAAGAACTGCCGGGTCAGGTCGTAGCTGGCGTTCGGCCGGGCCGGGCCGAGGGTCTTGACCTGCAGCAGGCTCACCCCGTCCGCGACGAGGTCCACCTCCAGCGCCCCGACGAGCGCCCGGCCGGCACCGTGCCGGTGCCAGGCCCGGTCGACGGCCATCAGGTGGATCTCCGCCGACTCGGGGAAGTGGCGGGTGGCCAGCAGCACCCCCACCGGATCGCCGCCGCCCGCCGGCCGGGCCAGGTACGTCGGGAGCCGGTGCGCGGACTCGACGTACTCCACGATGGACGACTCGATGCCGAACCACTCGGGCAGCGAGCGCAGCAGCCGGTCGACCGTTGCGGGGTCGTTCGCCCCGGACGTGACCTGCCACCCGTCCTGTACCACTCGGGCAGGCTAGAGCGATCCGGCCCGCCCGGGCCACCGCAATTCAGTCCGGCAGCAGCGGTACGGTCAGGCCCGGGTCGCGGCCGAGCAGCGCGGCCCGGGTGATGGCGGTCGAGCCGAACCGGTCCCGTACGTGGTCCAGGGTCACGTCGAGGGCCGACGGGTCGTGCCGGTCGAACGGCAGCGCGAGCTGGACCCAGTCGTCGTCGTCCAGGTTCGCCAGCGCGACGCCGATGAGGGTGAGCCCCTGCGCGGCGATCATCGGTCCCGCCGCGGCGAGCAGTCCCCGGGTCACCGCGAGGATCGCCTCGGTGTCCGCGGTCGACTCGGCCAGCGTGTGCGAGCGCGTCGCCCGGGAGAAGTCGTCGAAGCGCAGCCGCAGCACGACGGTCCGGCAGACCCGGTGGGCCGCCCGCAGTCGCCGGCCGAGCCGGTCGACCAGCCCGACGACCATCGCGTCGATCGCGTCCGGCGACCGCCGCCGCCGGCCCAGCGCCCGTTGCCCGCCGATCGAGCGCCGGCGCCGGCCGACCTGGACCGGCCGGGGGTCACGGTTGTGGGCGAGGGCGTGCAGGTGCCGGCCGGCCGCCCGGCCGACGATCGACATCAGCGCGGTCTCGGTCAGCTCGGCCACCTGGCCGACCGTCTTGACGCCGTACCCGTGCAGCTTGTCGGCGGTGACCTGCCCGACGCCCCAGAGCCGCTCGACCGGCAGCGGGTGGAGGAAGGCCAGCTCCCGGTCGGGCTGGACGACGAGCAGGCCGTCGGGCTTGGCCACCCGGCTGGCCACCTTGGCCAGGAACTTGGTCCGGGCGATCCCGACCGTGATGGGCAGGCCCACCCGCGACAGCACCTCGGCGCGCAGCCGGACGGCGATCTCGGTCGGGGTACCGGAGATCCGGCGCAGCCCGCCGACGTCGAGGAACGCCTCGTCGATCGAGATCCCCTCGACCAGCGGCGTGGTGTCCCGGAAGACCTCGAACACGCGCTTGCTCGCCTCCGCGTACGCCGACATCCGCGGCTCGACCACGATCGCTCGCGGGCACAGCAGGCGGGCCTGGACGCCGCCCATCGCGGTGCGGATCCCGTACGCCTTGGCCTCGTAGCTGGCGGCCAGTACCACCCCGCCGCCGACGATGACCGGCCGGCCGCGCAGGCGAGGGTTGTCCCGCTGCTCGACCGACGCGTAGAACGCGTCCAGGTCGGCGTGCAGGATCGTGGCCCCGGCTGGCACCCCACCCGACACGAACACATGTTCGCATAGCGCGAGGGTCTACCGGTCGCCCCCTGACCACAAAGTGCGGGGAGTTTGTGGTTATTGGCCGGCCCATAACCACAAACTCCCCGCACTTTGTGCGAGGGTCCGCTACGGAGCGGGACCGGTCGAGCCCCGGACCACCAGCTCGGGCTCGAAGAGCAGCTCGTCCGCGGCGACGACGGCACCCTCGATCTGGTTCACCAGCAGGGTCACCGCGGCCCGGCCGAGCGCCTCGATCGGCTGGCGGACCGTGGTCAGCGGCGGCTCGGTGCAGTTCATGAACGCGGAGTCGTCGAAGCCGACCACCGAGATGTCCTTCGGGACCGACAGGCCGGCCCGGCGCGCGGCCCGGATCACGCCCAGTGCCAGGGGATCGCTGCCGCAGATGACCCCGGTGACGCCGTGCCCCAGCATGCGCCGGGTCGCCGCGTGCCCGCCCTCGAGCGCGAACAGCGCGTGCTCGACCAGCTCCGGTACCGGCGTGCGCCCGTGGCGCCGGACCATCTCGGTGTACGCCGCCAGCTTGCGCCGCGACGGTACGTGGTCCCGCGGCCCGATGATCATCCCGATCCGCTCGTGGCCGAGCGCGGCGAGATGGCTGTACGCCTGCTCGACCGCGACCGCATCGTCGGTGGAGACCTGCGGGTAGCCGAGGTGGTCCACCGCCGCGTTGAACAGCACCACCGGGATCCGGCGCTCCAGCAGCCGCTCGTAGTGCCCGTGCGGGGCGTCCGCCTCGGCGTAATGGCCACCGGCGAAGACCACCCCCGAGACGTGCTGGTCCAGCAGCATGTTGACGTAGTCCGATTCGGAGAGTCCACCGGCGGTCCGGGTACACAGCACCGGGGTGAGCCCGCGCTGGGCCAGTGCGCCGCCGACGACCTCGGCGAGCGCCGGGAAGATCGGGTTCTGCAGCTCGGGGAGGACCAGGCCGATGAGCCGGGCCCGGACGCCGCGGAGCTGGGTCGGCCGCTCGTACCCGAGCACGTCCAGCGCGCTGAGCACCGCCGCCCGGGTCGCGTCGGAGACGCCGGACCGGCCGTTGAGCACCCGGCTGACCGTCGCCTCGCTGAGTCCGACCTTCTGGGCGACCTCGGCAAGTCTGCGAGTGGCGGTGCGCGTCATGCCGCAAGGATAGGTCCCACTTCGGAGGCAGGTAAGTCGCATCTTTGCAAAGAAAAATTCAAACCTTGCAGATCTGAGTCGCCATCGCTACAGTGACTCCACTCCCGCTGGCCCCGGCGGTCCGCGGCCAGGTCACATGCCCGAACACATGAGCATCGCCGCGGTGCAGGTCATCGCGGAGGAAGCACCCGATCACGCAACTCCCGTTCCCCGAAGGGATGGACAGATGTCCGCTCCGCAGTACCGGAAGGTCGCGGCTATCGCGCTCGCGGCCGGACTGGGGTTCGCCCTCGCGGCGTGCTCCACCAAGAACGACAACAAGGACGCCGCCGGCGGCAAGGTCACCATCACCGTCGACTGCCAGCCGGTCGGGGCGCAGAAGGATCTGCTGCGGAACTGGAACGCCGACGTCGAGGCGTTCCAGAAGCTCCACCCGAACATCACCATCAAGAGCGTCTCGGTCGGCGCGCAGTGCAACAACCCGCCGGACTTCACCGCCCGGCTCGCCGGCGGTACGGTGACCGACCTGTTCTACGGGTACATGACCGACCTGCAGCAGGTGATCGACTCCGGCCAGGCGATGGAGATCACCCAGTACGTCACCAAGGAGACGATCCCGACCTGGGACAGCGTCGACCAGGCCGCCAAGGCGGTCTTCACCGACGAGGGCAAGATCTGGGGCATCCCGACGAAGAACTACTCGATGGGCCTGGTCTACAACAAGAACCTCTTCCAGCAGGCCGGCCTGGACGTGAAGAACCCACCGAAGACCTGGGCCGAGGTACGCGAGGCGGCCAAGAAGATCTCCGCGCTCGGCAACGGCATCGCCGGGTACTCCGAGTACAGCGCCGGCAACACCGGCGGCTGGCACTTCACCGCCACCCTGTACGCGCACGGCGGCCAGATGGTGACCGCGGACGGCAAGAAGGCCGACTTCAACAACGCCATGGGCAAGCAGGTCCTGCAGAACCTCAAGGACATGCGGTACGGCGACAACAGCATGGGCGACAAGCAGTTGCTCGGCTGGCCGGACCTGCTGACCAATGCGGGTGCCGGCAAGGTCGGCATGTTCATCGGCGCGCCGGACGCCACGACCGCGATCGTCACCCAGTTCCAGGGCAAGTACCAGGACTGGGCGATGGCGCCGATGCCCGGCCCGGATGGTCCGGCCAAGGGCACGCTCGGCGGCGGCGAGGGCTACTTCTTCAAGAAGGGCCTGTCCGCGGACCAGATCAAGGCCGGCCTGCTGTGGCTGGCGTACGAGAAGCTGACCCCGGGCAAGGGCCAGTTCGACTACGTGCGGTCGAAGCCGCAGAACGAGCCGGTCGGCCTGCCGCAGCCGGTGCTGTTCGCGCCGGGCAGCGACGCGCACAAGCAGGACGTCGACCTGCGCAAGGCGAACGCGAACGTGAACCTGGACGACTTCGCGCTGTTCGAGAACAACCCGGTGCCCATCAAGGCCGAACCGCGCAACGCGCAAGCCATCTACGCGATCCTGGACAGCGCGATGTCGGGCGTGCTCACCGACCCGAACGCGAGCATCGATGCGCTACTCAAGACCGCCGAGGACAAGGTGAACCAGATCCTCGCCGCCGGATGACCTCACGCTTGCGGGGGCCGTCACGCTGGCGCTCGCTGCGCTCGCGCGGCCCCCGGGGCACCTCCGCCGCGCTCATCCAGGAGTTCGAATGGCGATCGTCACCGTGCCGGGCACCCGCGAGCAGCCGGGCAGCCGGCTGCGGGTGCCCGTCCGGGCGCCGACGAGGAGGGGCCGCCGGGTCCGGGACAACCTCACCGGGTACGCGTTCCTGATCGGCGCGGTGCTCTGCTTCGCCTTCTTCTCGTGGTACCCGATGATCCGCGGCATCGTGATGAGCTTCCAGCGGACCCGGCGCGGCGTCACCACCTGGGTCGGCTGGGACAACTACGAGCGCATCGTCAACGACCCGAGCTTCCTGACCGCATGGAAGAACACGCTCTACTTCACCGTGCTGGCGCTCATCTTCGGGTACGCGGTGCCGTTCTTCGTCGCCATCCTGCTCAACGAGTTCCGGCACGCGAAGGGGTACCTGCGGGCACTGGTCTACCTGCCCGTGATGCTGCCGCCGGCCTCGGCGCTGTTCCTGTTCAAGTACTACGTGTACGACCCGAGCGACGCGGGGCTGTTCAACGCGGTCCTCAAGGCGCTGCACCTGCCGACGTCGGAGTGGATGCAGTCGACGACGATGACGATGCCGGCGATGGTCCTCGCGTCGACCTGGATGAACATGGGCGGCGCGGTGCTCATCTACCTGGCCGCCCTGCAGAACATCCCGGGGGAGCTGTACGAGGCGGCCGAGCTGGACGGCGCCGGCATCTGGGGACGGATCCTGCACGTGACGATCCCGCAGACCAGGCTGATCCTGTCGCTGATGGCGATGCTGCAGATCGTCGCCACCATGCAGCTGTTCATCGAGCCGCTGATCCTGGCCGGCGGCGCGGGTACCCAGGACTCGGCCACCTCCGTGGCGTACCTCATCTACCAGCACGGCTTCTTCCAGAACGACCTCAACGGCGCCGCCGCGCTCGGCGTCATCATGCTCGTCGTGCTGGCCGGCTTCTCCGCCGTCTACGCGCGGCTGACCGCGAGGCAGGACGCGACATGAGCCGGACCCTGATCTCCCAGGCCCAGCTGCGCCGCGGCCGGGGCAAGGCGGTCTACTGGACGCTGTTGGCGCTGGTGCTCCTGGTCTTCACGCTCGTCTTCATCGGACCGCTCTACTGGATGGTCACCGGGGCGCTGAAGTCGGGCCAGGAGATCGCGCAGACGCCGCCGACGCTGTTCCCGGCGGATCCGCAGCCGGAGAACTACATCAACGCCTGGACCCGGCTGAACCTGGCCAAGCTGTTGTTCAACACGTTCTACTACGCCATCGGGGCGCTGGTCTTCCAGCTCGTGCTGGACACCGCGGCGGCATACGCGCTGTCCAAGCTGCGGCCGGCGTTCGGCAACGCGATCCTCGGTCTGATGTTGGCCACGCTGATGATCCCGGCGATGGTGCTGATCATCCCGCAGTACGTGACCGTGATCGACCTGCCGATCCTGCACATCAACCTGCTGGACTCGCCGCTCGCGCTGTGGCTGCCCGCGGTCGCCAACGCGTTCAACATCTTCCTGCTCAAGCGTTTCTTCGACTCGATACCCGAGGACCTGATGGCGGCGGCGGTCATCGACGGCGCGGGCCCGCTGCGGACGCTGTGGTCGATCATCCTGCCGATGTCGCGCCCGATCCTCGGCGTGGTCTCGATCTTCGCGGTGACCGCCGTCTGGAAGGACTTCCTCTGGCCGAAGCTGGTCATGCCGTCACCGGAGACGCGCACGGTCAGTGTCGGCATCTACGCCTTCGCCGGCGGTACACCGATGAACGTGGTCGTCGCCGCGGCGGTCATCGCCGCGGTCCCCACGGTCGTCTTCTTCCTGATCTTCCAGAAGAACATCATGTCCGGCCTCACGACCGGCAGCCTCAAGGGTTAAGGGGACACGTTGGCAACCGGTCCATGGTGGCGCTCTGCTGTCATCTACCAGATCTACCCGCGCAGCTTCGCCGACAGCAACGGCGACGGCATCGGGGACCTCGGTGGCGTCCGCGCGCACCTGGACCACCTGGCCGCCCTCGGGATCGACGCGGTGTGGTTCAACCCGTGGTACGCCTCGCCGCAGGCGGACGCCGGATACGACGTCGCCGACTACCGGGCCATCGACCCGGTCTTCGGCACGCTGGCCGAGGCCGAGGAGCTGATCCGGGAGGCCCATGCGCTGGGCATCCGGATCATCGTGGACGTGGTACCGAACCACTGCTCGGACGCGCACCCGTGGTTCGTGGAGGCGCTGCGGAGCGGGCCCGGCTCGGCCGCGCGTGAGCTGTTCTGGTTCCGGCCCGGGCGAGGTCCGGGCGGCGACCTGCCGCCCAACGACTGGCAGTCCATCTTCGGCGGCCCGGCCTGGACCAGGACCACGAACCCGGACGGCACCCCGGGCGAGTGGTACCTGCACCTCTTCGCCGCCGAGCAGCCGGACCTCAACTGGGAGAACCCGAAGGTACGCGAGGAGTTCGAGGACGTGCTGCGGTTCTGGCTCGACCGGGGCGCGGACGGCATCCGGATCGACTCGGCCGCGATGCTGGTGAAGGACGCCGACCTGGGCGACTTCGACCCGGGCCAGCCGCCGTTCCCGCACCCGTACGTGGACCGGGACGCGGTGCACGAGGTGTACCGGTCATGGCGCGCGATCGCGGACAGCTACCCGTCGCCGCGGGCGTTGATCGGCGAGCTCTGGCTGCCGGACGCCGAGCGGTTCGCCGCGTACCTGCGCCCGGACGAGCTGCACACCGCGTTCAACTTCGCGTTCCTCGGCTGCGCCTGGGAGGCTCCCGCGCTGCGAAAGGTCATCGACGAGACGCTGGCCGTGCATGCGCCGGTGAGCGCCCCGGCCACCTGGGTACTCTCCAACCACGACGTGCCGCGGCACGTGACCCGGTACGGGCGGGCGGACACGTCGTTCACGCTGGAGTTCCGCCAGCTCGGCGCGCCCACCGACCGGGCGCTCGGCCTGCGGCGGGCCCGCGCGGCGCTGCTGCTCAACCTGGCTCTGCCCGGCTCGGTCTACCTGTACCAGGGCGAGGAGCTCGGTCTCGAGGAGGTCGAGGAGATCCCGGACGCGGTACGCCAGGACCCGATGTTCTTCCGTACCCATGGCGAGAACCTGGGCCGGGACGGCTGCCGGGTACCGCTGCCGTGGTCGGGCGACGAGCCGCCGTTCGGCTTCAGCCCGCCCGGTGCGGCGCGGGAGCCGTGGCTGCCGCAGCCGGCCGCGTGGCGGGACCGGACGGTCGAGGCCCAGACCGGCGACCCCGACTCGATGCTGGAGCTGTACCGCCGGGCGCTCGGGTACCGGCGCGGCCAGAGCGCGCTCGGCGACGGTGAGTTCGCCTGGCTGCCCGCCCCCGACTCGGTGCTCGCGTTCAGCCGCGGCGTGGCCGGGCGGTTCGCGTGCGTGGTCAGCCTCTCGGACCGGCCGGTCGAGCTGCCGGTCAGCGGCGAGGTCGTGCTCAGCAGCGGGCCGCTGGACGGCCGCTCGCTGCCGCCGGACACGGCCGCCTGGGTGACCGGGTAGCGGCAGGCGTGGGATCGATCGACGTCAGCCATTGACGAACGCGTAGCACGTCTGAAACATTTACCCTCAGCTCTGCAAGAACACTACGGATCTCCGGAAGTTCTGAACAGTAGCGTTTGGCGTGCCGTTCTGGACGAGAGCCTGAGGAACGCGATGAGAACCACGAAACTCAACCGACGGCTGGTGGCTGGTGTCCTCGCCACCGGCCTCGTCGTCGCCGCCGGACCCACACCCCAGGCCGCCGCGGTCGGCGGCCCGAACCTCGCCGCCGGGAAGGCGGCCTCCGCCAGCTCGACCAACGGGCCGTACGTCGCGGGCAACCTCACCGACGGCAACACCGGCACCTACTGGGAGAGCACGAACAACGCGTTCCCGCAGTGGGCCCAGGTCGACCTCGGCAGCGCGGTCGCCATCGACCAGGTCGTGCTCAAGCTGCCGCCCGCCTGGGAGGCGCGCACGCAGACCCTGTCGCTGCAGGGCAGCACCACCGGAACCAGCTTCAGCACGATCGTCGTGTCGACCGGGTACGCGTTCTCGCCCGGCAGCGCGAACACCGTGAGCCTCACCTTCGGCGCGACGACCACCCGGTACGTCCGGGCGAACATCACGGCCAACACCGGCTGGCCCGCCGCACAGCTCGCCGAGCTGGAGGTCTACGGCGTCAGCACGTCGTCCGCCAACCTCGCGCAGGGCAAGGCGATGGCCGCCAGCAGCGCCGTCGCGCCGCACGTGCCGGGCAACGCGAACGACGGCAACCAGGCGTCGTACTGGGAGAGCGCCAACAACGCGTTTCCACAGTGGATCCAGGTCGACCTCGCGGCCAGCGTGAGCGTGAACCGGGTGGTCCTCAGGCTGCCCACGGGGTGGGGCACGCGGACCCAGACGCTGTCCGTGCAGGGCAGCACGACCGGCTCCAGCTTCACCACGATCGTCGCCTCGACCGGGTACGTGTTCAACCCGGCCAGCGGCAACACCGTGACGATCACGTTCAGCGCGGCGACCACGCGGTACCTGCGGCTGAACGTCACCGCGAACACCGGCTGGCCGGCCGGCCAGATCTCCGAGCTCGAGGTGTACGGGCCGGCGACCGGCGATACCCAGCCGCCGAGCGCGCCGGCCAACCTGGCGTTCACCCAGCCGGCGTCCGGGCAGATCCGGCTCACCTGGAACGCGTCGACCGACAACGTCGGCGTCACCGGGTACGACGTCT
>Ga0114129_10000073_pt1 | contig 92359 bp, 74 predicted proteins | sample RhiMetdeltSRZDD1_FD_80071 | JGI IMG/M metagenome (GOLD analysis project Ga0114129, IMG submission 80071) | Populus rhizosphere microbial communities from Tennessee, USA - Rhizosphere MetaG P. deltoides SRZDD1 (version 2) (version 2) | ecosystem: Host-associated > Plants > Roots > Rhizosphere >... | reverse complement strand
GCGGCCGGGTTGGCGCCCCAGATCACGATGAGTCGTGCGTGCGGGTAGTCCTCGTAGGCGATCCCCGGCATCTTTCCGTAGAGGCCCATGGCCGCCCGACCCGTCGGCGCCGCGCACACCGCGCGCTTCAAGTTGGACGCGCCCAGTCGCCAGAAAAGCCGCGCGTCGGTCGTGTCCTGGGACAGGAACCCGTTCGACCCGCCATAGGAGAGCGGCAGGATGGCTTCGCCGCCATGTTGGTCGCGCACGGCGACGAGTTTTCGAGCGATGGTGTCCAGCGCTTCATCCCAGGTCACCGGCTTGAAATGGCCCGATCCCTTGGGGCCGTTTCGGAATGCGGGTTCCAGCACGCGCTCGGGCCCGTAGAGTGCTTCGGGAAGCCGGCGCACCTTGGCGCAAATGTAGCCTTGGGTGACGGGATTTACTTCGTTGCCGTCGATCTCGGTCACCCGCCCATCTTCTACCTCGACGGATAGGCTGCAGTGATCCGGGCAATCAAGCGGACAAGCGGTGGAGTGGGTGGTCATGGGGCGGTCTCCCGGTTTGGCGCTTTAGCGCGCCGTGACCAGAGGAGAATGGCGAAAAAGAAGAAGAAAGGCATCAGAAATTCCAGGGTTTCCTCGATCACGTCCGAGGCATAAAAGATGCCCTTGTTCATGCGAAAGCCCCGATGCCAATTGAAGTAGTAGCCCTGGACGCGATCGATGAGAAAGGAAATGGGCAAGAACAACCCGCCGATCAAGACCAGACGGTTCTCTAGCCTGCCCTTCTCTAGCCCCTTCATGAACCCGCGTCTGGATGAGACAAGAAGCCCGGCCAAGATGCCCAGCACGACCAAAGAAAGGCCGATTGCGCCAGGGAGGTTCACCCCGACCGGGTCGCCGGGGTTGGCGGGCTGGGCATCGAGCCATTTCGTGAGCACGTCCCCCGGGTTGTACTCGGACACGGCGAGGAAGACCAAAGCGGCGATGGCCCAGGCGGCCAGGGCGGGACGGTGTCGCAGCATGAAGACGAGCCAAAGGACGCCAAGGCCATAAACGGCGAGCGAAACCATTTCCATGGGGCCACGTTCATCGAGCAGATGGAGCGCGACCGGCCGCGGCAGCGCATAAAGCAAGACAACCATGGCCACGCCGAGACCGAACAGGCCGGCAAGGATCCAGGCTGTGCGGGTGGTTTGACCGTATTGGCTGTTTGGCCTGAGTTCTGTTTCCGTTTGCAACATGCCCCCATTGTAGTGCTCTTGCCGGGACCCCTGCTTGCAATCCGTTTTGAAATCGATTATCAGTACACTCAGCATGGCCGAGAGACTCCAAGTCCGCGAGGGCGATCTCCTTCTCGCACTCGACCTGCAGAACGATTTCTTTTCGAACGGAACGATTCCGGTTCCGGGTGCGGATACTATTCTCCCGATCGTGAATCGGCTGTTCGAAATGTTGCCGCGCGGAGTGCTGAGCTTGAAGTGGCATCCACGCGGATATTCGTCCTTCGCTTCGCACTATCCTGGCCGGCGCCCCTTCGAAACCATTCCTTCCCCCCATGGCGAGCAAATGTTGTGGACCGAGCACTGCTTGGGCGGACGAAACGGCGCCGAAGTGCATCCGTCCCTCAACATCTCGCGGATTGAAATGATCTCGCGCCGGGGTTTGCAGCCGGGGACGGGCGTGGTTTCCGCTCTCATGGCCGACGACGGACGCACGCACACCGGTCTCTTGGGTTATTTGAAGGATCGGAAGGTACGCCGCTTGTTGTTGGTGGGTTTTCTTTTGGACTTTAGTATTCGAGCTACCGCCCAAGATGCGCGAAAGGCCGGCTTGGACGTGGTGATCATCGAGGACGCCGTTCGCGGGCTGAATGTGCGCGGGTCCTTGGAGCACGCTTGGATGACTCTCGCCGAAATCGGCGCCCACCGCGTTCTGTCGGAGAGTTTGGTTCTGAGCTGAGTCCCTCTCAGGTTGGCTCCATGTAGGTTCGATGAAGCGTCAGCCCTTTTTTGAATTCACCCGCGGCATCGATGGACAAGGCTTATTCTGGACGACTTGCCTGGTTCTCTTCGCAATCCTGGATGTAAGAACCTTCGTTCAGGGTGGTGCCGGCCTTCCGGCTTTTTTCCATGCGTCATCCCTTCACTGGAACTGGTTCGCGGGCCTGGTCGAGTTCTGGCACATGGTTCTGCTCCTCTCGTTCCTCGTCTCCCCCGCCGCTCTTCTCGCTAGATCCCGATTGGCGGTCGGACTCGGGGTTGGACAATTGCCCTGGAGGTTCCTGTGTTCATATTGGAGCCTCGAAGGGTTATGGCCGGGCAATGCAGAAGCGAACCTCTTGATCTCTTTCGCCACGGAAGTCGCTCGTATCGTGGTGACGATCTATGGAATTCGATATTTCAAACGTACTCACGGGATTGACGAGCAGAGCCGACCGGCGAGACGTCGCTTGTTGGCCCTGAGTGTCGTAGCCGCCCTCATCCTCATGATCGATCAAATTGACCCCCACGGCATCGTACGCTGGCGGCTGGATGATGGCAGTCTCATGTGGGTCACTCCCAGCGATCAGCAAAGCTTCTGGATCGGACGCTCCTGTGGCGCCGGCACAACCCTCATGCGTTCGTACGGGTCCGGCAGGGTCACTGATGCGGAATGCAGACATGATGCAGCAGGGAACTACTGGATTCTGGTGCGCACGGGGGAAGAGCTGGCCAAATACCCCTCTTTCTTCAACACGAGAACACAGGAATACGGTCCGCGGGAGCGTTGGGAAGGAGAACCTCCGGAGGGAGACATCGTTCATCCGGCTCGATTTGCCATGCTGCCTTTTTGAGCCTTCGGTTGTTCAGTTACTGGCGCTAGCGCCAGTTGATTGAGCGCCGCGGCTCGCTCTTGACCCAAGCCCCGGGCAGGACTAGATTGATTCGGTTACACGTCCGCAGTGTTCGGGAAGTCGGTGCAAATCCGGCACGGACCCGCCACTGTGAGCGGCGACGAAGGCCACGCTTCCGGTGACCCACACCGGAAGGGCCCACTGGGAGCCATGACGAGCTTCCGGGAAGGGGTGGCCGGAGGACGACCCGCAAGTCAGGAGACCGGCTGCGGACGCCAGTCAGTCGCGACCTTCGAGGAGGTGAGGTCGATTGACCCTCGTCACCGGTTTTCTGTCTCCATTTCTCTTCATCGTTCAGCTTGCCGGCGCGCCGTCGGATTCCGCGCGCGCGACCGGGCCGCGTCTGCTTGCCCCGGAGACGCCGCTCTATTACTTCCCTCCCGTTCGCATTATCGCGCCCAGACCCTTGTTCCCCGGATCGCGAGGCGTGCTCGACCGCGAACGCCTAAGAGAACGTCCCGCGGATCATGCCGCCGAGGCACTCTCGGCCCTAGCCGGGCTTCGCGTGCTCGATCTCGGCGATGGTGCGAGCAAGAGTGTCTCGATACGCGGCATGGGGCCGGATCGCACCGCCATCCTCGTCGACGGCGTGCCGCGCAACATCGCCCAAGGGGGCAGCGTCGATCTGGGGACGTGGCAACTGGACGGCGTCGAGATGATTCAGGTATCTCGCGGTGCGATGGGTGCGCTCTACGGCCCGTACGCATTCGGCGGAGCCGTGAACCTGGTGAGCCGGCGCGAGCGTGCCTCGAACGCCATGTTGCGTCTCACTGCGGGAACGTTGGATCGCACCTCCATTGGAGCCCGAGGCAACCTAAGCCGAGATCGCACCACGCTCTCCGCCACGCTTGGCTACGAAACGCTGTCGCCGGATCTGCACGGGCTTTCCTCGCGAACCGAAACAAAAAACGCCGATCTGCGCGCGGCCTGGTATCCCACCTGGGCCGGATCGCTCGCCCTTTCACTAGAAGGTCGCGACGATCTCCGCAATGTCCCCGGCACCAGCGCCTTCCCTACCCCAAAAGCCGAACGTAGGGACCAGTCGGGATCGATAGTGTTCTCGGCGACCGGCCTGAAAACCGGGCCCGGGCGTTTCGACCTCACCGCGAGCGGCTTGCGATTCGACCGCCACTATCAAGATCCCGCCAATCCGCTGGGCCCCATAAACGACGAACACCGAAATCGGCGGGGAGAAATCGACGGGAGCTGGCGCATCGAAGCACAACCGGTGACCACAACCGTGCGCGCAGAAATCGCCGAGGATCAGCTCTCAAGTACCACCGACGGGTCCCACCTGCGCCGGCGTGCGGCGGGTGCGGCCCTCGTCGACCTGCATGCCGGAAAATGGACCAGCTCGGGAGCGCTGCGTCTGGATGCATTTCACGGCTTCGCGCCCGAGATCACCGGACGTGCCGCCCTGTCGCGCACGATTCTTGGATCGAGCCCATCCGCCGGCTTATCCCTGCGCGCAGGAGCCGGCAACGCGTTTCGTCCCCCCACATTCGATGATCTCTTCTGGCCGGCCCGCGCCACCATGGCCGGAAACGAAGATTTGTCCCCGGAACGGTCCTGGGATCTGGATCTGGGGCTCGATGCCCGGCACAAGCGGCAGAAAGTATCCGTCTCCGCATTCCGCAATGAGGTTCGCGATTTGATCCAGTGGTCGCCCGGGGTCGACGGTGTGTGGCGCCCACACAACTTGAGCCGCGTCCTCATGAAGGGAATCGACGTCGACGGAGGCGCGTCTTGGAAGACCGTCACGCTCGAAGGTTCGGTGTCCAGGCTCTGGGCACACGATATCACCGGCGACCGCGTCGCCGGAGGCAAGGAGCTGGTTGGCCGCGCACGGTGGGTGGGCTCGGCCTGGCTCACCTGGAATCCCGGCGTCCTCGGTTTTCGTTCCGGAGTGCACGGCAACGATCGCACCCCCATTACTCCATCCAACACCAAATGGCTGTCCGGTTACGCGCTTTGGGATGCTTCGGTGAGCTGGCGACTGCGTCGAAACGCGCGACTCGTCCTGGAGGGTCGCAATCTCTTGAATACCGAATATCAGGACCTGCGCGGTTACACCACACCGGATCGCGAGTTCCTGCTCACCTTCGATTTGAGCTCGGAGGGCGGATCCTGATGCAGCGCCCTCGTCACCTGGCCCCGATGAGGCGCTTTTGGTAGATTTTTGCTCCTAACCAAAGGAGCGAAGATGCCCATCGTCGAGTGCGTCCCCAACTTCAGCGAGGGGCGCCGGCCCGCCGTTATCGACCAGATCACGTCCGCGATTCGCGCGGTGGACGGAGCGGTGCTGCTCGACGTGGATCCGGGGAAGGCCACCAACCGCACAGTGGTGACATTCGTCGGCGAACCGGAATCCGTCCTCGAGGCCGCCTTCCAGGCCATCAAAACCGCGGCGCAAGTCATCGACATGCGCCAACACACGGGCGCGCACGCGCGCATGGGCGCCACCGATGTGTGCCCGTTCATTCCGGTTTCCGGCATCACCATGGACGAATGCGCGGAGCTGGCCCGCCGGTTGGGGAAACGCGTCGGAGATGAACTGGGAATCCCGGTCTATCTCTACGAACACGCGGCGTCACGCCCTGAGTGCCGGAACCTCGCCGACATCCGCAAGGGCGAGTATGAAGGCTTGGCGGACAAGCTCCAGAATCCGAACTGGAAACCCGATTTCGGCCCGGCAACCCTCAACGCGAAATGCGGCGCGACCGTGATCGGTGCCCGTGAGTTTCTGATCGCCTACAACGTGAACTTGAACACGCGCGATCGCAAGCTGGCCCAAGACATCGCCCTCGATATTCGCGAAGCCGGGCGGGCCAAACGCGACGGGCGCGGCGAGATCATGCGGAACCCGGATGGCACGGCGATCAATGTTCCGGGCCGCCTCAAGGCCGCAAAGGCAGTAGGCTGGTTCATCGAGGAGTACGCGCGCGCCCAGGTCTCCATCAACCTGGTCGATTATCACGTGACCGGCGTGCATCATGCGTTCGACGCCGTGGATGAAGAAGCCCGGAAACGCGGCTTGCGGGCCACCGGATCGGAACTGGTCGGGCTCATTCCACTCGCCGCGGTGCTCGAGGCGGGAAAGCATTACCTCAAGCGCCAGGGTAAATCTGCCGGCGTTCCCGAGCGGCAAATCGTCGAGACGGCCGTGCAGTCGCTGGGGTTGTCCGAGCTCGTACCCTTCGTCCCCGACGAAAGGATCATCGAGTACCGCCTCGCTCGCGATACGGCGGGAAAGCTCCTGGTCAGAAAACCCGTGGCGGACTTTGCGGACCTAGTCTCGACCGAGTCCCCGGCCCCCGGTGGCGGAAGCGTGGCTGCATTGTGCGGCGCGATGGCAGCGGCACTTTCCGCCATGGTCGCCAACCTCACCGTGGGAAAAAAGGGATACGAAAAGGATTGGGAGGCCATGAACGACCTTGCCGAGCGTGCCCAGTCGGAAAAGGACGCCTGCTTGCGAGCGGTGGACGAGGATAGCCAGGCGTTCGAACGGGTGATGGACGCCATGCGGCTGCCGGCCACCAGCGACCTAGACCAATCTGAGAAAAAAACCAAAGTGCTCGAAGCCAACCGCGGCGCAACGCTGGTTCCTTTACGGCTCCTGGAGCGCACCCTTGGCATTCTCGCCCTGGCCCAGGAAGCGGCCACGAAAGGCAATCCCAACTCCCTGAGCGATGCGGGTACCGCCGCCGCGGTCGCACTGGCCGCCGCCGAGGGGGCCTATCTCAACGTCGTCATCAATCTCAAGAACATCGGTGACGATGCCACTTGGGTGGAAGAGACGCGAACTCGCGCGGTAGATCTATTAGGACGCGCGCGTACGCTGTCTCGTGGCGTCCTCCGCGACGTGGAATCGCGTCTGACTCCTGCTCCTGTATCCTGATCGCATATTCACTTATATTGTCGTATTGATGCGGTATCTATTGATCATGAACCCTGCCGCGGGACGACGGCACGGTCGCGACCCTGCCACCGTGCTCGCCGCGTTTCGCCGTAAAGGGCTCGATGCCGAGCTCGCGGTCACCCAGCGCCCCGGCCACGCGCTCGATCTCCTTCGCGAGCGCGGTTCGGCATTCGATACTGTCGTCGTGATAGGCGGAGATGGAACGATTCACGAGGCCATTCAGGCTCTGGATCTCGAGCGCCATCGTCTTGGCATCGTTCCTTGGGGAACGGGGAACGACTTTGCCTACGCGCTGGGCTGGCCGCGGGAGTTGAACGCTTGCGTGGACCGCATTGCAGCCGGCGCAGAGCGCAGAGTAGATCTTGGCGCCTACGCCATCGAATATCGGGAAGGACAGCTGGCCGGGCGGTTTCATAATTCGGTCGGTTTCGGTTTCGAGGCGCTGGTGAACGCCGAGAGTCATCGCGTACAACACCTCAAGGGTCCGGCGGTATACGCGTGGGCGTTCTTGAAAGCCCTCCCCCAGTACAGGGCCTATCGTATCGACCTCGAATACGACTCGGTGCGGCATATCGGCGACGTGATGCTCTTCGCGATCGGAAACGGCCGGCGCGTGGGCGGCGCGTTTCACTTCTTCCCGGAAGCGTCCCTCGAGGACGGCATGCTCAACCTGTTGTTTACCGATCGCATTCCGCCCTTCCGCATCCCCGCCGTGTTCTCGACGTTGATGCGAGAACGGCACGATGGATCGAAACAGTTCCAGAACGCGCGCGCGCCGAGCTTTGTCGTTCGGTGCAAGGACGGGATTCCGGTCTACGTGGACGGGGAGTTCTTGACCACGTCAGCGACGCTTGCGCGTTTGCATTGCCTTCCCGGCGCGTTGAGAACGATGTAGATATCGCCAAGGCCCCTTCGGCTGGTAGGGCACGAAAGCTCGAACCCTTTTCGGCCCCCCTTCATCGGCCCCTGATCGTTTGATTCGTTTGTCCGAACGACCCCTGAAATGCTAGTTTTTCGCTGGGCCGAGGGAACAACGTGATCCTGCGACAGCTATTCCGGGCCGTGCTCTGTCTGATCGCGTCAGCCCTCCTGGAGTCCCTCCCCTCTGAAACGCAAGCCTCCGCCCCCAAGACTCTTACCATCCTCACCGCCGGAAATGGTTTCGATCCGACGCGGCTTGCCACGTTGACCGACTCGCTGAGGAAGTCGGACCGCCCCCTTCTCGTCATACATGACGCATTCTTGCGCCCCGAATCGGTCGCCTGGACACGGTCCTATGTTTCCATCCTTCAAGAGGTCGGCGTCGATGTCATGACGCTTTCCTATTTCGATCTCGACATAGGGCCCGATGCACTCGTTCAAACGTTCCGGCGACTTCCGAGTCCTCGGCCGGTTTGTGCGAATCTACATGACGACCGGGGGCATTTGGTTTTCTCTCCGTATGTGGTGCTGAAGAAGGGGAATCTCCGGATCGGTTTCACGTCGGTTATGGATTCGACAATTGTTTCCTTGTACGAGGGTGAGCCTTCGTCATGGCAGTTTTCGGTTTTGGATCCCCGGAAATCGTTGGAATCGGCATTATCCGCAATGAAGGGGAAAGTCGACGTCGTGATTGTCTACTCGGAACACCAGGACAGGCGGCTTGAAACTATTCCCGGGATTGATCTCATCATCACGCCAAAGCTCTGGGCCTCGAACTCGGAACACACACCGTCCCGAAGGGGATTCGTGAAGCGGGTCGACCTTCCGCTTAAAGGCAACTCAAGAGTACCCGTCATGGGCACGGTTCCACTCTATGACGTGAGGGAAGACACCGTGGTGGCCGAACGTCTCCGGAAAGTTCGAGGCCAGAAAGCCCGTCGCGATCCATCCTGGCGTCTCGTCGCATTCCGGGCGGTGGATTTGTGTTGTCCGGTTTCGAAATCCGTAAAGCGTGTGAAGCGAGACCGCTTTCCAACCAACGACTACGATTCGGTGAGAGTGGACTTGGTTCCCAACATGATCTCCCAGCCGGGGAAGCAGTTAGAAGCCTCACTCTCGCAAGTAGGCCATTCGTTGTCCTTGACCTGGAATCACCCCTACGCCGACACCATTCCTCGCTCCCCTTTCGATCTTTACTGGCGCCCACCCCACATGGTAAAGGCCGAATTGTCGCCCGACCACGAATGGCTCTCGGGCTACGACGGCTTGGCTCCTCCGGGCAGCGACGTGGAAGATGTGATCCTCTCCAAGTTGCGGGGAGCTGCGGATGGAGTGTTTTCCTGGGAAGAACAGGACAGCCTCGCTCAGGTCTGTGATCTCCTCCAACCAGAGCCGGTCCTCCAGCAACGCTTGGCCGGCCTTACTCCGTTAGAGCAGCATGTGGCACACCTGCTCGGACTGGTGAGGTTCCTGGAGAGTCAAAGGGTCACCGGACTCACCGAGAAGCCAAGTTACTGGCACCGCCGAGGGATTGTTTACGCAAACCTTCAGTGCGACGCGACAGGCAAAATCTTGGCCGCTACGTTGCTCGAAAACAACGCCTGGCCCTCGGCAGCGGACTCCGTGCTGCAGCTGATTAGCGCGTGGCCCATTCCAACTCAGGGGCACGAAACACATGCGGATCTCGCTTGGAACCAGAACGTGGCTTTTGTCGTAGATCGCCACGAGACCCATCTCCGCGTCGGCGACGGGGTCCCTGGTGAGCTTCAGCAAAAGATGGATGACAAGGCTTTGGCCATGTGGTTCAAAAACCTGGTCGATGCCGATTCATCCATCACGCTGGCGGATTTCATCGACACAGGGCCGGAAACGCTGCTCATGCAATCGTCGAAGGATCTCGACGCGAAAGAAGTGAAGCTTCGCGAACGCTTGGGGATCGTGCGATCGGCACCTGGCCAACGGTGGAAGGTCGATGCGTTACCTGGAAGCACGATCGACTCGCAGGGAACTGTACGTCTTGCCGAGACTAGCGGCATACGCCTTATATCGGGAAAGAAGGAAACCGAGGGGCCACTAGCGTGGGGGGTGCGCGATCAGGAGATCGATATCGCGGTGTGGCTGGATGCGTCGCATCTAGCCGTCGCCGGATGGAGTCCGGTGGATCACCCGCGGATTTCGGGGAAGTACGTTCAGTTCTGGGTCCCGACACTATGGGTGCTCGATGTCGAGGCGCGTACTATGCGGCGGTTACAAGGACCTCCCTTATCTCCGCAGGCTTTCCAGGAAACTTGGCAAGGCCGCAAAGAGGTCCGGGATGGTGCATACCCGCTGGTCTCCTGGGCGCAGTGACTCCACTGTAAAGTAGAAGGTTAGCCGCGCTTGGAAAGCTTTTTTGCCTTTGTCTTGCTCTTTCGAATCGTCGTCGCTTTCCTGATCGTTTTCTTTCTGCCTAGTTCCTTCCATTTCTTTGGATCCGGTTCGTAGGACGGGCAAACGTCCGGCCCTAGCACGCAAATCGCACACCGAGGCGCGCGGGCCACGCACACCTGGCGTCCGTGCTGAATCAGGCGATGACTGAAGTTGGTCCATTCATCCCGCGGAAACAACGCCATCAAATCCTGCTCGATCTTGACCGGGTCATTGTGCTTGGTCAGACCTAACCGGTGCGACAAGCGATGCACGTGCGTATCCACGACCACGCCCTCGTTCTTGCCGAACCACGTGCCCAGGATCACATTGGCGGTCTTCCGCGCGATCCCGGGCAGCGTCAACAGCTCGCCCATCGTCTCGGGGACGTTGCCCGCGTATTCACCCATGATCCGGTTCGTCGCTCCGAGCAATGACTTTGTCTTGTTGTTGAAGAATCCCGTGGAGTGGATCAACTTTTTGAGCTCGCCGGCATCCGCCTCTGACATGCTCTTCGGATCAGGGAAGCGCTTGAACAGCTCGGGGGTAACGATGTTTACTCGCACATCCGTGGATTGCGCGCTCAGGATCGTCGCCACCATGAGTTCGTAGGCGTTGCGATGGTTCAAGGCGCAGCGTGGCTCCGGGTATTCCTGTTTCAATCTGACCAGGATCGCCGCCGCGCGCTGGCGGCGCGCCTCCGCCCCGTTTCGCCGCGCTGTCGTCGTCTTCGCCGGGAGCTTTTTCACGCTGATTGCGCCTCGAGGGGACCCCGAAGCCGGGGTTCCTTCAACCCGGCCAGGTAGTGGTACTGCACCAGGTAATCCAGCGCTTTGTTCGTTACCGGCCCCAGCCGCATTCCCGCCAACATCTTCATCCACGCATATACCGGGCGGGTGAACGCCATCCGGTACACGATCCGTTTCAAATTCAAACTCAATGGATCGCCGGCCCGTACCGGATCGAAGCGCTCATAGCCCAGCTCGCGGCGGGTTTCGGGGTGCTTTTCAAACAAATAGCGCAGAGATGATCGACCGCACAACGTCTTCTTGGCCAGCACATCCTCGAGCGAATGGGCATGGATGTGGAGCGACCGCGCCCCGGCCACGTAGCCGAACGTCACCCCTCGTTCCATTTCCAACCTCCAGGCCAGCTCCAGATCCTCGAATCCGTAATAGACGAAGTTCTCGTCGAACCCCCCCACGGCCAGCAAATCCTCGCGCCGCACGGAGGCGTTGTTGGTCGAAAAGTACTTCCAGGGCAAGGGGCCGCGGCTCTGGATCTTTTGCGCTCCACGGGTGGACATGTAGCGATCGATGGGGGCGCGGTCGAGCTTGGGATGCATGATCACGTTCCCTACCCCGGCCGCCCGTTCATGCGCTTCATGAAACTCGCGGTGGGCCCGGAGACAATCGTCGGCGAGCTCCATGTCGTCATCCAGAAATACGATCAATTCGCCCGAGGCCACGGCGAGTCCTTGGTTTCGGGCCGCGGCCCGACCGCGATTTTCGTCCTGCCGCACCGTCTTCCAGCCATGATTGGACCGATAATCTCGCAGGAACTGCGGTGTCGCATCGGACGAGCCGTCGTCCACCACCACCACCTCGTAATCGCTCCACGGCAGATCCTGCTGATCCAGGGAGAGAAGTGTGCGTTCGAGCAAATCCACTTTGTTATGGGTGGGCGTCACCACAGAGATCTTCACGCCCGGACCTCTGCCGGCCCCGGCACCCGTCCGTGAGCCAGCGCGTAGTAAATGTCTTCCATCCGCGCCATGTTGCGGTCATGATCGGCTCGCGCCCGCACCTCTGCTTCCGCGCCACGCCCCAGACGCTGGCCCAGCTCTCGATCCGCGAGTAGCCGCTCGATGGCATGTACCAAACCATCGCCATCCCGCGCCTTCACCAGGAGCCCCGTCTCGCTCTCCCGGATCCACTCCCGGGCCGACGGCAAATCGCTGGCCACGATCGCGGCGCGGCAGGCCATCGCTTCGAGCAAGCTCACCGCCGTGGCATCCACCGAGGGCACGGTCACGAACACGCTGGCCGCCTCGATCCAGGCCGGAAGCTCGGCGTGCGGAATGCGTCCCACCCAGTGCATCCAGTCCGCGCCCCGACCCAGCGCGCGAAACGCGGCATCGTCGCCCTCGTTTCCTGCGAACACGTAGTGCACGTCCGGAAATCGCTCGCGGACGCGAAACGCCGTGTCCACGATGAGATCGATGTTGTAATAAGGCTGGGTGAAGGAGCGGGTGGAGAGCACGATCCGTGCCGCCGGTGAAACACCGAGCTTCTGTCGCACGGAATCCACCGGCACACCGGGATGAAAGCGGGTGAAATCCACCCCCCACTGGACGACCTCGCTCCGATCGGCGCGGGCGCCCAAGCGCCGGCACGCCGCGACGATATCCTCGGAATCTCCGGTAACGTAATCGGCTTCCCGAAGCGCCTTCCGGGCCAGACGATTCTTGATGATCGTTTGGTGGGGAGTCACGTACACATCGTCTCCCCACACCGTGACCAGAAAGGGGCGGTACCCGCTGAACACTCCCCAATAGCCATAGCCGGTGAGGAAATGCGCATGCAGCAAACTGGGTCGAAGCCGTCCGAGAATCCGTTTGACGGTGACGAGGCCCATCGCATAACGCAGCGGCTTGGGACCGGGCGGGGGGGTGATGTCGTGCACCGTCACGCCGGGAATGGGCCCGGGCTGCACGGTCAACAAGTGCACGTCGTGGCCGCGTCGCGCAAACCAGGTGAGCCAGCGCTCGGTGTGGATGTGACGGCCGATGGACAGAAAGGCGAGGCGAAGGTGCTCGTCGCTCACGAAGGCGGCCTCAGCGGCCCCAATGTGCTCCAGGTTTGTTCGGGATGGCGAGGATCGAACGCTTCCAGAGCCAGCAAGTGGAATACCTTCGCGTACTCCGGAAAATGCTTCTCCAAATACCGGCGCAACCGGTCGGCATCCCGCATTTGGCTAAGTGTGTCGGCCAGTGCGGCGGTGGCCTCGTAGCGAACGACGAGACAGAAGTCGTTTTGGGCCACGCCATAAGAGATCGCATGGACCCGAAGTGAATCGGGAGGCGTGTACCAGGTCACCGCCGCGTTTTTTTTCGGTAAGTCGGTTACGGAGATGCGCGACTGCTCGCGCTCCAGATCCTTTACTTCCGGCGGCTCCGTCCAAGCATTGGGGAGCACCAGGTCGATGGCCGTGTTGTAGAGCAGGGCCGCGTTCCGATTATTGCCGGCCTGTTTCTCCGCTGCCGCTTCCTGCTCGAATGATTTCCAGTCGCGCCTCAAGAGCGTGGCCGGTTTGGCGAAGAGCGCGGCGAAACGCCACTGACCCCCCTCCCCATACCAAAGCGTAGAAAAAAAGAATTGTTCGCCACCGACCGAGACCTTCTGCACCAGAGATGCCTGCAGCGGCGCTGGCGAAAGAATCAAATTGAGCGGGCGCTTGGGATCCCCGCACGCAACCTTGCGCGTCGGCTCGAACTTGGAGCCGAACTTCACCACGGTCATGAGTTGGGTCTCGGCTTGGGACGGCACGCCGAGTTCCTGGAACGTGCGAGTCAACGGCGCGATGAAAGCCTGCTTGGAGCCCTGTTTCTGAGCTTCCGCGGCCGAGTTTTCGAAGATTCCGTTCCAATCGTTCTGCCGCGCGCGGTCGTAGAATTCCTGGGCAGCGGTTTCGAGAGCCGTTTTGACCTGATTGGGCACGGCGTCTCCGCTCGCGCAACCTTCGGGCACCTCGAGCGCGCCCTTCCGGCCGCATCCGGGGATGGCCAAGAGAGTCAAGATCAGGAAAACGAGGCTTGGTTGTCGCATCACCAGCGAAGTTTTTGAACCCACCCTACCCACCGAGGCTGATGGAAGAAGCGGAGGAGCGGCCGGGGAGCCGCTCCGTAAGCAAGTTTGAAGTGCTCCACCCCGGGATCGCCGAGGCTGGCTCCGAAATGGCATTCCGTGAATCCGCGCCGGCCAGCATCGAGGATAATCTCATCGAGCAGGAAATGGTAGGCGGCTAACGGGCGCGATTCGGGGCGCGCGCCGCTCAACCAGAAATGCACGTCGCGCCCAGGCTGATACAACACCAGCTCGGCGCAAAGCGGCTCTCCCTCGTAAGAACCAATCCACACCTCGGCCCGATCCCCCAGGACGGCCAGCATCGCTTCCAAACGGTCGCGCCGGTGATGCCAGGGAAGCGGCCATTCTCGCGACTGGGCGGCGTACAGGTCGAAGAACGCCCCGAAGTGGGAGGCGCCCCTCTCCACCACGATTCCCGTTTTTCCCGCCCGCCGCACGCTCCGCCGAAGGCGTGGATCGTACGCGTTCCAGACGGACTCTTCTCCTTGCCCCAGCTCGAGCACGGGTGCGACCGACTTCACCAGGTGATTGCCCAATCTCCGCATGAGCTCCGCTTCCAAAGCCGGCGGCGGATCGAACGCGGTGACCTCGTAACGGAACACGCGCGGGGAGCGCAACATGCCCGTAAAGCGCCGATGAAGAAGCTCCAAGCCCGCCGCACTGACCTCGAGTGCGGTGAGAGCGCCACCATGGGTGCCGAAAGGCATCGAGACGATTTCCCGGAGGGGTCCGTGCGGCACCTCCACCACGGGCATGAAGGCGGTGACGTTGCCCTCTTCCTCGAGCACGAGAAATCGAAACCTAAGCTCGGGAAAGGCGGCGCGAACGGCCTCCCCCCACACGCTCTGGAAGAAAAACGTCGCTCTCTGATTGCGCGCGAGTAACTCGAGACCCGGATCTGGACGATCCGACACGTGCACTCTCATGTCCGATCACGCTCCGGGAAGGCGCTCCCCTGCCAGACCATGCGGCCAGGTGAGCAGGAACCGAGCAAAGCGTCCAATGAGTCCGCGTCCGGCCAGGAGCAGGACGGTGCGCTCCTGCTCCACCTTCGACAAATAACCGAGGCGGACGAAGAAGTAATTCGCGATCAAGGCCAACGCGAGCGCGAACGGGGCGTAAGCCCAAAGCGGCCATTCGGGAAGGAGCTTTCCCGCCGTGACCGACAATCCCCACACCGTGAATCCCAGGATCGCGCGAGTGATGAAGAATCGGATCGGTGGGCGCGGAAGTCCCAGTTTGTGAAATGCGCTCAAGACCCACGCGAACACGAGCAAGGACGCCACGATTTGCCCGGCGACGAACCCGGGGAGACCGAAGGGAAACACGAGCACGGCGCCAATGCCCAGGTAAGCCAGGAGCCATCCCGCATCTCCGACGAAGGCGTACCACACCTTCCCGGTGGCGCGCAAAAACATGACCAGCGGCTGATACAGGCACAGAAGCGGCAACACTCCGGTGAAAGTCCAGAGCACGGGCGCCCCCGCCAAAAACTGCCGCGTACTGACCAAGAGCAACAAGGGACGCGCGAACACGGCCAGGAACACCACCATGCTCAAGCCGAGGGCGAGCGCCAGCTTGATGAAAAGTTCCATGTCCTCGGTCAGCTCCTCGCGCCGGCCGCTTTCCCACTTATGGGTGACTTCGGGATTCATGACTTGGAAGGGCACGTACACGAGTCGCCGCGCAAAGAGGGCCAGCCGCGACGACACGTGAAAGAGCGCGACCTGCTGGAACGCGACGAGGGTGGCCAGCACGGGTTTGTCGAGCTGTTCGATGGCCACGAGAAAAATGCCCGACACCGCCGCCCCTTGCCAGTAGTGTTTGATCTCGGGATAGATGGGCTCGGCGAGCATGGCCGGCGAGGCGTCCTTGCCGACCCGGCGCAAGTGGCCGAGCAGCATCACCAGACCGGCCGCGGCCCAGATGAGACCGGAGATGAGGCCGATCACCAGCGCCAGCCGCACGTTCAAGCGATGCCGCAGGAGGAGAAGTCCGCCCGTGACGGTGAGCGAATAGAGAATCTCCGTGACCGCGATGACCTTCATGCGCCGGAGCCCGCGGAACGACGCGTTGTTGAACGCGCGGAGCGATCCGCTCGCCACGGCCAGATAACCGATGATGAGCGACCATCGGTCGACTTGCGCTCCTCCAAGAAGCTTGGCGATGAGCGGCCCGACCGCGAGCAGAATTCCCACCACGGCCAACAAGCCCACCGCGTACACCCGCACCGCGAACTTCCAAAGAAGGAAGAGACGCGGGAGTCGGTGCTCGGCGTCGAACTTCGCGCCGTAGCGGACCATCACCCACGGCAGACCCAGCTCGGAAAAGGTGGCGAGCAAGGAGCCGACCGCCACCACCGCCGACCAGGCTCCGACCGAGCCCTGATCGAGCACGTTGGTGATGATTTTGATCTGGAGAAACGAAAAAAACGCGGTGGTGAAGAACGAAACGGCGAGGGCGACGACGTTCGCCCGGATGCGGCTCAACGGATGGGGTCCCGGCGCTCACGCATAGTCGCTGTCCCCTTCGGTGAGTCGATACGAGGCTGGATCCGCCAGGTCTCCCAACGCGTCAGGGGGGCGATTGAACCACAATCCCATCGGCACCCCGGAACGGCGGCGAAAAAAACCGACTCGATGCGCAACGTTGGTATCGCTTCCATGTTTGGGCGGGCACCACTCTACGAGCATCGCCCCTTCTGTGGCGAGCCCCCCGACCAAAGCCGCCACCGCCGCGTCTCTTTCTTCGGCATCGGCGGTGCCCCAAAGATCGAGAATGCGAGCGCGTCCACCCGCGGCATGGTGAACGAAGCTCAAGAGCCGCGGCTCCCCCTTGGCCGGATAACGCCGCCCCACATACTCATGGCCGGACTCGGAATTGAAACGCCATGCGACAAATCTCGCGTCCCGAATGCCGGCCACTCCCTTCTTTGTCGCACAACGCTCCCAGACGGTGTCGACCGTGCGTCCAAGATCCTCGATCGAAGACCAGGCCCCGCCGGTCCGAACGCCGCGACCTCGCAGTTCCCTGAGCCAACGAACCGGCCCGTCGAGCGCGCCGGGAACCCCGGACCCGAAAAACCTGGCGCTCAACAGCAGTTGCCGACGGTCGAGCGCAATCTCGAGCCGGTTCCCCACCCGGCGATGGCCCGGGATCGAGCGATCGCTGGGGAAGAGGAACACGATCGGATATCCCAGATCGACCGAGCGGTGATTGAGTTCCTGCCCGATCGCGACCGACACACCTCGATGACGGAACTCGGGGTCGGTCCAGGTGCGTGAGTATTGGCCGACCAGAGTCTCCGTCCCCGAAACGAGAACGCGCCAGGGAAGCAGGGAACGTGTTCCGGCGAGACGACCGTCGGATGTCCGCGCCACGAGAACCAGGGCTCGTCCGGCAGGATTCCGATCCAAGAGCCACTCCGGACTGAGCGCAGCCCCCGCGCCAAAAAGCTCGGTTTCCCGCTGCCAGAGATGCTCGCGCTCGGCCTGAGTAGCTTCGCTCACCTTCCACTCACTCATGAGGGCATCCCGGCCGGTGGATCGGGAAAGGAAAGCGGCTTCCAGGGCATCCACAACACGTTCGGCCGATGCGATGACGGTTCGAACGGAAGCGTGATGCCGTTCAAGAGCACGCGCGTACGCGCGGCGTCCGGCACTTCGAAGCTGATCCCGGAGAGATCCTCCGCACCGAGCTTCCGGCCATCGGGAAGCGACCGCAAGACGAGGTGAAGCACGTCCCGATCGCCCTCCGGTGAGTGACGCACCTCTAATGCGCGTTGCGCTTCACAGTAGGCGAGGAGCCGTGCCGTCGTGGTGACCCAGATGCGTCGCTCGCGGAAACGCCGGGCAATCCGGGTGAGGCCCTCGAGCCCCGACGGAGGCAGATCGCGGAACGCGTATCCCGGATGGCGCGACCAGTGCACGAACACGATCGAGACCCCGCCGGTCGCCTCGAGCGTGTCGAGCGTGTAGTCGCGGAGAAGCCACCCCAGGTCGGCAAACGCCGACCGCTCGAAATCGCCATAGCGAACGAACGTCTGCATTACCGTGCCATCCCGCATCCGCCGCGGCGCAAGCAAGGAGTTCTGCAGCATGGCGTAGTTAGGAAAGGTCTCCAGAATGTGGCGGTATCCAAGCCGGCGCGACAATCCCCGCGCCACGTGACCCGCTGCTTCACGCCGCACCGGTGAATCGGGGTGAAGCCAATCGCCGAACCCTAGCCCGCGACTCTGGCCCGGAGTTCCGGTCAGGTCACCCACCCACGCGTAGCGAAACCCGATGTTCCGGGTGATGTCGAGGTGATACTCCGGTGCGGGGGCGCCCTTCGCTTCCGGGTTCTCGGGTAGATCCCCGCATCCCGTTCCCAGATTCTGGAAGTCATGCCCGCCGCCGTGATTCACCCACACTCGAGGCGCAAACCCTTCGTGCTGCAGCACGTCGTTGGCGTGGACGGCGTGTTCGCGTCGAAATCCCCCGTGCCGGCTGAAGTTGCCGTAGGAATGCAGGGTGTCCAGATACCCGGCCCGCCCGAGCGTACCGATGAGGGGCGCAAAGGCCGAGGGTTCCTGGGTCAAACCCTGGAAATAGGATCCAGGTTGCTCGTCCGGATCGTCGCTATAGAACCAAAAGGAGTCCCCCACCTCCATGCCGAGCCCCGGCCCGAGCCAGGTCGTCTCGGTGGTGTTGAGGAAGCGCAGGAATTCCCACCATCCGCGCGGGTCACGGAGATCGTCGGTGTCGTTGGATAACGCGACCGCACCTCGGTAGGGCGCGGGAAATCGCAGGAGGCGCACGCGGCTCAAGGCTCCGCTCCGTCCGGCCAGATCACGGTAAGCGGAGGCTCTGGAGCCGACGTGACCCCGCCCGTCTTTACGTAGTCCTCGATCGTGTTCGGGGTAATGCCGTCACCGTGACCGGCGGCTCGCGTGAAGAGCGCAACGATCCCGTATCCGGCCAAGCGCTCCCGTACCTTGTCCACGTTGTTCGGCAACGGCGTCCACACCGCTCGCCCGCCCCAGATCCAGGCGTAGAGAGTCGGCGCATCGCAGAACGCGATGGCTCCTTCGCGCAGCTCCTCAGTCTCCGGGCCCACCATGAGCACGTTGAGATCTTGAGCGGCCAACCGCGCGGTGCCCTGATGCGTGCGCCCGATTAATCCCCCGCCGATGAGCAGACAACCGATTACCGTCGCGGAAACGACGAGCGCCCGCCGGTAACGAACGAAACGGGACATCCCGATCGCGGCGGTAACGGCGAAGAACGGCGCGAGCACACCAAGAAACCGGGGCGAATACTCGAGCGGCGACAAAAGCACCACGAGCACCGCCGCGGCCAGCACCGTTGCATAAACGAATCCTCGGGTGATGGCCGGGGGGCGCGCCACGGCAATCCAGACAAATGGGGCGAGAAAGGGCGACGGGAAGACGGCGAGATCGCGCCCGTATCTGAGGAGATCGAGGCAACTCTTCTTGAGCACGTCCCCCGGATGTTCGATCAGGAACTCGAGCGGCCTGAGACTACGGACGGCCAGGGTCCGGGACGACGTCCAGCCGGGAAACGTGTCGGTGGCGTGATACAAGAGCGAGGTGAGCGTGAACCCTTCGCCCGCACACTGAGCCTGCATGCGATACCACGGCAACAGCACTAGAGCGGCAAGGCCGAGGACGAGCGCGGTCACGCGCCGGCGGCCCGAACCAACGCACTGCCAGAGCATGAAAAGGAGCGCGGGCAAGAGCATCCAACCTTCGAAGCGAAACGCGATCGCGATCCCGAGCAAAAGACCCGCGACTACCGCGAACCCGATCCGGCTCGCGCGCACGAGGGCCCCGGCCAGTAGCGCCACGATGCCGGCAAACCAGGTAGTGGCGACGAAGGGAGAGGCCGGACTCACCGCGATCGGAGCAAGAAGCGTCCACAAGGCGGCAAGAGCCGCCCAACCCGGAGTCAAAAACGCACGCCCCAGGAAGTACGTGCAGAGCGGGAGCAACGCAATCGCCGCGCCCTGGATCCAGAGGAGCACGTTCGGATCGGGCCCGCCGCGGACGGCAAACGCTCCGGCCACCAGAAGCGGAAATCCGGGTTGGCGCCACAGCACCGGGAATCGATCCACCGGCCCGGGGCGAGCGGTTATGCCGCTTCTCGGTACCCAATCCGGCAAGAACGGCACGTAGGTGAACAAACTCTCATAGCGGTGGGACCGATACATCTCGCGCGCGATCTGCAGGTAGTCCCAAGTGTCCGAGGTGTGATCGAGGCGATCCGGCGCAGGGAGTTTCACCACGGCACCGTCGGATCGCGCAAAGGAAACGCTGCGGTAGGGCAGCACAACCCAAAGCGCAATCACGAGGCCGGCCAGGGCGAGCCCGGCCGGATAAAGACGATGGCTCAGATCCCGTCCTCCCCACTCCTCACTTCACGCATCCCAGGCCGGCCGCTTGCGGAGCCGCCGGGCCCAGCCGGCAATGTGAAAACATCGCAACACGGGGACCCGGCGGGCGCCGAAAGACTCTTTGAAGAATGCGACGCCCGCATCCCCGCCACTCCCTCCAAAATGCCAAGTCGCCACACCTCTGGCTCTGGCCTCCCGGAGCGCGGTATCCACGATCAAGTGAAACGCCCCGCTCTCGCGCGAAGACGGCAACGCCCCGCTCACCCACGGGTGGATCTCGCGTCCTTCATGCTCGAGGCAAAGACACGCGGCCAAAGCTTGCCCGTCTTGGCGCGCGACGTAAAGGCGCGCGTCGGGGCCGAAGGTCTCGGCCACGGCGACGATCACGTCCCGGGAATAGGGTTCGATCCCCGGCCAGTTCCTCACTTGCGAGGCGTGCATCGCGGCGAGGCTGTCGTAGGCCGCATCGTCCGTCTCGATCCGGACCCGGACACCCGCGCTATCGGCGGCCCGGAGACTCCGCTCGGCGCTGCGGCGATACCCCCCATCCACGGCCGCTACATCGATGACATGCGTATCCATCTCCCGAGCAAACTCTCCCAAGGCCCCGGACAGGCTTTGCCGCCATGGAGCGGGGGGATCGTAGATCGTCATCTCGAAACGGAGCACGTTGAGCTGCGTGCCGAGATCTCGAAACGCGTTTCCCAGCGCCGCCACGACCTCCGACGGCGACCCCGATTTCACCAACGGCCCGCCGTGCGTTCCGAACGGCAAGGAAAGATACTGATCGAAGCCAAAGCGTTTCGCCCGCACCACGGGAAGAAAGCCCACGATCTCCCCCTGCTCTCGAGCCAACAAATACAGAGGCCGGTACGAGGGATTCGCGCGGGTGAGGGCCTGCATCCAGCGCGGGTGAAGAAAGAGGGTGGCGCGAGGATCCGCGCGGTGAAGAAGAGCCCAGTCCGAGGGAGGTTCTTCGGAGCGTTCGACCCGCATCTCCGAAGCGTTCAAGCCTCGTCTCGACTCACGGGAGCGGGAGCATCGGTCGGTTTCCCGCCCAGGAGCCGGGCCTCGGGAAGGAGGTCGGACAGCTCGGCTCGGATCCCCTGCCGATCCGCCTTGCGAGCCAGGAACTCGAGACGACTGAGGCTCGGCTCCACGGGCCGCGGTGGTGGACCCACCCGATGCGCGGTGCGGATCTTGGGATTCCGAGTGAGGCTCAACTCCTCGAAGTCGTGCACGAGCTCTTCGCGCAGCTTTTCGCCCGGCCGAAGCCCGATGATCTTGATCGGGATATCGATCTCGGGCCGCAACCCCGACAACGTAATGAGATCACGAGCCAGATCCAGGATCCGAATCTGCTCCCCCATGTCGAGAATGAAGATCTCTCCCCCTTCGCCCAAGGCGCCGGCTTCGAGGACCAATGTGACCGCTTCGCGCAGGGTCATGAAGAATCGGGATGCATCGGGATGCGACACGGTGACGGGACCGCCGGCCCGAATTTGGTGGGTGAAGAGCGGCACGACCGAGCCGCGGCTGGCCAGAACGTTGCCGAACCGCACCGCCATGAGACGCACCGCGCGCGAGCGCGCGTTTCGGTCTTCGATCAATCGCTCGGCGACCCGCTTCGAGGCCCCCAGCACACTCTCGGGGTTGACCGCTTTATCGGTGCTCAACATCACGAAGTGCTGGGTCCGCACCGCTTCCGCCGCATCGATCACATCCCGGGTGGTGATGATGTTGTTGAGAATCGCCTCCTCGGGGTACGCCTCGAGGAAGCTCACGTGCTTGTGCGCGGCCGCGTGCAGGATGACTTCGGGACGATAGCGATCGAACAACCGCGCCACCGAGTTACGATCCCGCAAATCGACCAGCGCCAACTCCCAGAGTTTTCGCCCGCCCATCGTCACCGCGGGATGCGTTTCCCGAAGCAAGAGATCGGTCTCGAACAGACTGTTTTCTCCGCGACCGAGCAGGATCAATTCCGCGGGTTCCAGATGCAACACCTGGCGGGCCAGCTCGCGGCCGATCGAGCCCCCTGCCCCCGTGACGAGCACGCGCCGGCCCTGATAGATCGCGGACAGCGTCCCCGGATCGGGTTCCACGGTCTCCCGGCCGAGCAAATCCTCGGGTTCGATGGGACGGATCTGTTCGAGGCGAACGTCGCCGCGAATGATCTCCAGAATACCCGGCACGATCCGAAAGGCGACCTGCTCGGACCGGCACATGAGAATCACGTCGCGAATCACCGCCCCGTGCACCGACGGTAGCGCGATGAGAATCTCGTCGGTGCCGGTCTCGTGAAGAATCCGAGGGATCTGCGCGCGAGTTCCCAGTACGGGAATGCCTTCGATCGTGGTGCCGATCTTGGCCGGATCGTCATCGATGAACGCGAGCGGCAGATACCCCGCCTCCGGCCGGTTCAGCATCTCGCGCACCGCCATTCGGCCGGCGCTTCCAGCGCCCACGACCAAGAGACGGCGCGGCAGAACCATCAGCGGACGACTCCCATTTTCAAGGTTACCGGCGAGCCCCCCACTTCGGACTGGACGAGGTAGATGCCGGGCGCGACCACGTCTCCGTTCTTGTTGGTCGCTTTCCACACCCAGTAGGTTTTGCCGCCTCCGGTCTGCATCTCGAAATCGCCCACGTGATGCCCGGCCAGGTCGTAAACCCGCGGCATGGACGCATCAGAGGTCGAGACGACCTCCACCCGCACGCCTCCGCGATCGATGCCGAAGATCGCGTTCCGCCGGGCCCCTTCGGGGCTCGAGGGATAAACGGGGTTGGGGTAGAGCACGAACTTGTCCGACTGGGTTTTGGAACCGTTCAAGACGACAGGGTCCACGCGGAGAAGGCCCTCGGTCGTGCCGAACCACATCGAACCGTCTCGTGGATTGAGCGCCGCAGAGACGACACGATTATCCGGCAAGGGGGAGTTATCGATGGTAAAGGATTGAAAGTCACCGCCGCCCCCATCGCATGCGCCACCTTTGGCCAGGTAGAGAATCCCGCTGTCGGTGCCGACCCAAAGTCCGCCCTGGCGATCGGCGGCCAGCGCGTTCACGATGCGAATCGGATCGCCGGGTAGCTCGCGGTCGCGAGCCGGGCAACGCTCCTGAATCGAGGTACCGGCAATGCGGTGCAAACCACTCGCGGTCGCTATCCAGAGATCCCCATCTCGAAAGACCATGTCGCGCACGACCTCGTCGAGCAAACTGTTCTGGCCCGTGTCGCCAAGGTGCACCCAGTTGGAACCGTCCCGTCCGAAGCTGAGGTTGCCTCCGTGAGGCCAGATATCCAAACCGGAGTTCTCATGGCCGATGTACGCATAGTTTTGGGTTGCCGCCACTGCCCACACGTCGTCGCCCGCCATCTTCCCCCCCGTGTTCTGGGCGGTGAGATCGAACACTGGAGCGCCGTCCGCGTCCCGAACCAGAACGCCCAATCCTTCCGTTCCCATCCAAATTTTGCCTTGGGCATCCTCATCGAAGTCACGAATATTTCCGACGTCGACGATCGGACCGATGGTGGTGTCCATGTTCAATCGCTGGAGCTCACACGCCGCGGGATTGCCCGCGCAGCAGCAGTGACCCAGCCAAATGAGATCGCGCGAGTCCGCCAACATGCTGAGGAGCCAGCCGCTGCCCAGATTCGAGTCAAACGGGGCAATGCCGCTCCAGGTCGTGCCGTCGTACTTGACCAGGCCTACCGTCTGTTCCGACGTGCCGGCCCACACGTTGCCGCCACCATCCACCGCCAACGCGGAATAGGTGCCGCGGAAGCGTGGCCCCGGAGGGACGAACTTTGCATCCAGGTTAGGGCCGAACCGCCAGAGCCCCAGCCCGGTGTCGAGAGCCAAGTACATGTCCGAGCCGATGACTTCAATATCCCGTATCTGATCGTAGGGGCCGAGCGGCACGTTGAGATCCAACCAACTCGTCCCTTCCCAGCGATAGACTTTGTTCCCCCCGACCGCGTAGAGGTGATTTTCCCGCACCACGACCCGCGTCACCACGGACAGGCTCATCTGGACCCAGGTCCCGTTCACGAGGTGGCGCACCCGATTAGACGGGACGACTTCCCAAACCGTCCCTCCGTAGGCCGCAATGGACAAAGAAGCATGGCCAACCGATCCCGGAGGCAGGGACGTGGTGGAGTCCCACGTCGTGCCGTTGAAACGGCCAAGACCGTTTTCGGTGGCAACCCAGAGCGTGTCTCCCTGAAGCGCGTAATCGTTCACCACATAGGAAGGAACGATGCAACCGGGATCCGAAGCGGCGCAAATGTCGGTGCGGTTCTGGGTGGGCTTGAGCGAGAGTCCCCCCTGCGTGCCGATATACACGCCTCCCCCCAGGCACCGAATTACGCGAATGCGTGGATCCGGCCACTCTTCCGATTCGCGATCCCACACCCGCGTATCCGGATCGTAAAACGTGAACCCGTGCGAAGCGCTTCCGAACCAGATGCGTTCCTGGTTGTCGACGCACAACGTGACGAGATCGTTGCCGCGCGGGCCGGTGCCGAGAAGTCGTGGAAAAATTTCCCAGTCGTGATTGGCCAGACCGAAGCGCACCGCGCCTCCTCCGGAGGCGAACCACAGGTTACCGCGAGCGTCCCGTTCCACCGCGCGCAAATCGGCTGCGCTCACGAACGGTTTCATCGATTCACTAACGTTTTGGGCGGATGCGGGAGTGACGAGGAGACCGAGCCCTCCCGTCATGAACAGCACCCAGAGAATGAAGGATCGCCGCTGGTTCATAAGGCGCGTCTCGGCTCGGCGCTGGTGAGGGGAACTCCGCTCGAGGACCCCGTACCGCCATTTTTGCGACGGGCCAGCGCGGCCCGAAGCAGAAGCTTGAGATCGAGCTCGGGCGACCACGATTCCAAATAACGCAACTCTTGCAGCATTTCTTCGGCGGGAGACAACGCCCCGGAGAGACTCCACGGCCCCACCAGCCCTGGACGGTATTGTTCCCGAACACCTTGCCATGCCTGTCCTCCCGGCGCCTCCTCCCCCGGTTTGAGCGGTCGGAGACCGACCAGGCTCAACTCGCCCCGTAATACGGCGGGCAAGAGGGGGAACGTTCGCAGCCACCCGCCCGCAGCCAAGGGTTGGCCGGAGGAGAGTTGCCCCCCAGGACCCCGCCAGGATTGCTTTGGTTCCAGAGCCGGCTTTCCACTCACTTTCCTGGCCAGAACGAAGGCCAGGGCGGGGATGGCACCCAGGAGGAGGCCGGTTCCGCCGGCCACGACATCGAAAATACGCTTGGCTGGGGATCCGGGACGCAACGCGGGCCGGTCCAGCGACAACCAGGCCACGTCCGCCACAGTTTCCACGCGGGTTTGCGGGGGCAAGGTGGCGAGAAAAGGCGAGGCGAGTCGCACTCCAAACCCGGCGCGACGCAGGGGCATGACCTCGGCCACCAGCGATTCATCCGCCAGTCCCATCGATTCTGGCGACACCACCACCACCGATACGCGCTCCGCGGCGAGCTGGCGGACGATTCCCGTCAGTGGGGCTCCCTCTATTCCAGGAAGCCGCCGCCGGATCCGCACGGGGTCCCAGCCGTGTTCGGGATGCTCACGCAGCACGGTCTCGAGATGATCGAGGAGCGGGCCTTCGCCCAAGAGCGCCACGCGTTTCAGGTTCCATCGCTCTCGATGCGCGTGGGTGAATGCGGCGTGAAGCACGCGACGCATCAGAAACGTGAACAGAACCACGAACGGCCAGGAGCCGAACACGATGAAGCGCGAGTATCCGTGCATTTCAAGAATGAAGGTGGCGGCCATGAGCACGAGCGTGGCGAGACTGGCCGCCTTGCCCACGCGAAACGCCACGTCCACCCAATCCCCTTCCTTGAGGTTCCGGTACAGACCCTCGCGATGAAATGCGGCAACGAAGACGAGAGTGCTCGCGGCGAGAAACCCTCGGTAAAACCCGAGCGACCAGTGCGGCTTGTGGAGCACGAACGCCATTTCCTTGCGAGCCAGGTACGCGCTGAAGAACGCCGCGGCAAAGGCCGCCACATCCGCAAGAACGAGGAGCACACGTTCGAGTGTTTCGCGGTTCTGCCGGAGCATGTAAAAGAGCGCGCCCCAGCGTTCATAGAACCGCAATCCGCTTCGCAAATGACGGCGCGCGGCCAGGCCCAGTCCGAGGCTGGCCCGCTGCCAGTGGTGGACCATGACCGCCTCGGGGACGTAATGCACCTGCCATCCCCTCGCTTGCATACGCGTGCACCAGTCTATGTCCTCGAAATAGAGGAAATAGCGTTCCTCCATGGTTCCCACGTCCTCGATCGCCTCCCGCCGCGCCAGCATCGCCGCGCCGGCCACCCAATCCACCGCGCGCGGCGCGGCGTGGTCGTAGTCCATCATGAGATGCCAGCGTAGGGAGGACGCATTCGGAAACATGCGTCCCAAGATCGTGCGACGGAGCACGATCGTTTTCAGTGTGTAGTGACGCCGGCAGGAATACTGGAGGCTACCGTCGGTGTTGAGGAGCTTGGGCGCGGCGATCCCCGTCTCCGGATGGGCGTCGAGAAAATCCGCCAGGAGATCGAGCGCTCCCGGCTTCGTTTCGACGTCCGGGTTCATGATGAATAGGTAAGCGCCTCGGGCCGCCGCGATCCCCTGATTCACGCCGCCGGCAAAACCAAGGTTCCGATTGAGGGCGATCACACGCACGCCGGGAAAGCCACGCGCCACCTCTACGCTCGTGTCTCCCGAGGCGTTGTCCACCACCAGAATGTCTCGAGGATGACGGGCGGGATCTTCGCCAAGGCGCTCGAGGCAAGCCCGGAGAAGATCGGGCGTGCGGTACGAGACGATAATGACGGAGACGTCCGTCAACACTTAGTGCTCCGTGTCACAAGTCATGTGTGTGAGATGGCGGGTGAACACTAGGTTCTCCCCACAATATCCAGGAAGCGTATCTTCCAGACCAGCCACATCGCTTCCCAGATGATCTTTCGATTCATCTTGCTGATCCCGACGCGGCGATCCACGAACAGAATAGGAATCTCCTTGATGCGGAGTCCCTGGCGCCAGGCCTTGAAATTCATCTCGATTTGAAACCCATAGCCGTCCGATCGCACGCGATTCAAATCGATGGACTCCAGCGTGGCCCGGCGAAAGCATTTGAATCCACCCGTGGCATCCTTGATCGGCATCCCCGTGATGAGTCGCGTGTACACGTTGGCTCCGAAGGACAGGATGAGCCGGCTCAAGGGCCAGTTCACTACCGTGACCCCGTTCAAATACCGCGAACCCAGGACCAAATCCGCATCCTTCACCGCATCCAGGAACGCGGGGATCGAATCCGGGTCATGGCTGAAATCGGCATCCATCTCGAACACGAGGTCGTATTGATGCTCGAGCGCGTAACGAAACCCGGCCACGTAGGCGGTGCCCAGACCGAGCTTTTTGGGCCGGTGAAGCACGTGAAGACGCGGCTCCGTCTGTCGCAGCTCGTCCACCAGCGCCCCCGTACCGTCGGTGGAATTGTCGTCCACGACCAGGATTTCCATTCCTGGATCCTGGTCGAGAATGCGCGGCACGAGCTCGCGGATGTTCTCCGCCTCGTTATAGGTGGGAACGATGACCAGAGCCTTCACGTCGTCGCTTCGGTAGTCGCTCGATGGTTGGCCAGAAACCACTCCACTGTCTTCTGAAGACCTTCCCGCACGGGCACGCGCGGCTCCCAGCCCAGAACGGCTTTGGCACGCGTGATGTCCGGTTGACGGACCTTTGGATCGTCCTCGGGCAGATCGCGGTACACGATGCGGCTCTTGGAGCCGGTCAGCTCCACGATCAACTGTGCCATCTCCTTCACCGTCATCTCTTGGGGATTGCCGATGTTCACGGGCTCGTTCTCGCTCGAGAGCATGAGGCGATAAATGCCTTCCACCAAATCGCTGATGTAGCCGAACGATCGGGTCTGGCTGCCGTCACCGAAGACGGTGATGTCGTCCCCATGCAGGGCCTGGTTGATGAACGTCGGCACGGCGCGTCCATCGTTCTTGCGCATGCGAGGACCGTAAGTGTTGAAGATGCGGACGATTTTGGTATCGAGGCCGTGATAGCGGTGATACGCCATGGTCATGGCTTCGGCGAAGCGCTTGGCTTCGTCGTACACACCGCGAAGCCCGATCGGGTTCACGTTGCCCCAGTAGTTTTCCGGCTGCGGGTGGACGAGCGGGTCCCCGTAAACTTCGCTAGTCGAAGAGATGAGGAACTTGGCCCCTTTGGCCTTGGCCAGTCCGAGGGCAATGTGCGTGCCCAGGGCTCCCACTTTGAGGGTCTGAATGGGGAGCTGCAGGTAATCGATCGGGCTGGCCGGGCTCGCGAAATGAAGCACGTAGTCCAGAGGCTCGTTCACGTAAAGAAAGTTGGTGACGTCGTAGCGGTGGAAACTGAATTTTGCGGATCGAATGTGGGCGATGTTTCCGATGTTTCCCGTGGATAGATTGTCCATCGCGATGACGCGATGGTCCCGCTCGAGGAGGTAATCGCAAAGATGCGAGGCGATGAAGCCGGCCCCGCCCGTGATGAGGATGTTCAAAAGCTTCTCCTATCCGGCCGGCCTTCTCTGCACCGGTCGTATCAGTTGAATCGGAGTTCCAGCCAGGTGCCGTCCGAGTCCGGCGGTATGGTGTGAACGAGAACGCGGCAGGGCTCACGACGTCCATAGGACGGCGCCACCCATCCCTCTTCAATGCGGGCCACGCCTCCCGGCCCCAGCTCGATCCCCACGATCCTCCCCGATCGTAAGGTCAGCTGGAACCCCCCTGCTTCCGGTATGGGCACAATCTCGGCTCCGGGAGCAAAATGAAAGGACCACCCGGCCGGGCCTCTCCGTGTCCCTTGCAGCCGATCCTCAATGCGCCAGGCCTGCCGTAATTGATTGTAGCCAATGCGTCTGTGCCAGAGCAAAGGTCGTTCCCCCCGCCACTGCACCCGCCCAAGGATGCCCTGAACGTCGGGGCTCGGTTCAACCTCCGCCTCGCTGTTCCATGTACCCCAGCGAAACATGCCCACGGGACGCGGTCCCGCCTCGGGCGGAGGCAGGAACGTGTTGTGGGCTCCCCAGTCCCGGAAGCCGTCTCTCAGTTCCTTGCCCACGTCGTATCCGAAAACACCGGGATCGACGAGCACGGGTTCGTCATCGACGTACATCACCGGAGCGAGCCAGTCGGCATGACTGTGCGACGCCGGACCCGGTATCCCCCACCCAAAGGGGCCACCGCGTGCGAAGAGGAACGTATGTTCGGCGCGCACCACGATATGACCGCCGGTTTGAAACCAATCATGGCCGACTTGCGCCTGCGCCGCCGGCACGTCTCCGAAGACCCGGCGGGCGCGATCGAGGGTCTCTTGGGGACGATGCGGATCGTCCAGGGTAAAAAGGCCGCGCCCCGAGTCGCAGTCGCCGACTCGAGGGAGGCTGCCGTCGGGAGTGGTGACGCGATCCAGGTGCCGCATCACCTCTCCCACCCGTTCCTGCACGGGGCGGCTCAAGGGTTCTCCGCCAAGCCGGCTCGTCTCTCCGGCCAGGATGAGCAGCTCGAGAACGAATTTCTCGTAGGTAAGGGATTGCTCCACGCTCACCCCGTCCGAATGGAATTGCCGCAGGACCTCTTGTTCGAGCAAGGCGCGAACGGGTATCTGCCCCCACCACACCGGCCGCGCCCAAGGAACGAGATTGCCGGCGGCGAGCAATCCGGCGAGCTCTCCGATCAAGTGATTTCCGCGGACGATCTTGTCGAGGGAGAGATCCGCGGCCAGCCAGCGCGCGTGCCGATCGAGCATCGAAAGCAACCCGACGGCGGATTGTTCGAATGCCTGGCTCCCCAAGACGAGAGGCAATCCCTGCACCAGCGCGCCGAGACGCAACCCCAGCTCGAGCGCGCTCTCCCACGCCCGACCCGTCGGGCCGGGGTGCGTGTGATGAAACGAGAGCACGGCATCGATGTAGGGGCGGGCGTAGGTTTCCGAACGCGTTTCATGCGCGGCGGCGGCGACAGGAAGGATGCCCTGCAGCCGCTGGACTTCCCAGGTGCTCCGCACGTCGCGAGCGAAGATCGTTGCGTTCTCGGTTCCGTTCCATCTCCACTCCCATTCCGGCGGCCAACCGACGTGGAGTTCCTGCCCAAACAGAGTTTGCATCCCGCCAAGAACCCGATCGGCCGCACCCAGGGATGTTCCCGGGTTCAGCACACGGGAATCGGCAAATGCAGTCCAGTAGAGCCTTAGTACCTCGAGGTATGCCGCGCGATCGGTGGGAAGGCCGAGACGGGTTAGGAGTGCGGCTTCGTTCTCTGCGCGAGCAAAGTCACCGGCCAGCCGGCGCTTTCTGAAGTGCTTTTGGCCCTTTTGGAGGACAAGCTCAAGGCCCCGGCCAGGGCCGATCGCGCTTCGGAAATAGCGCGCGTCCTCGAGAAGGCCCACTCAGGCTCCCAGAAGTTCAGGAAGACGCGACGCCACGTCCAGCGTGGCTCCCGTTTTCGCCGATTCCAGCGCGCGAAGCGTGAGCCAGGTCGACATTGCGCCGGATTGGAAATCCACCGCCTCCGAGGCTTCGCCGCGCAAAAAGGCGGCCCAGGCCTCCAGCTCTTGGGCAAAGCCCTTGTCCGGCATGCGGAGGGTCTTTTGTCCCCGCCGCGCGCCGGTCCATGAGAGATCACGAAAATCGACGAGCGTCGCGGCAAAACCGGGAGCGAGAACTTCGATTTGTTCCTTGGGGAACTTGTCGGGACCCGCGGTGCTGTAGAGAACGGTGAAGAGAGACCCATCGGCATAGCTCACCGTCGCGCTCAAATTGTCGTCGTCATGGACGGTGTGATCCGGTGAACGGAGGCTCATCGCGTGCACGGACACCGGATCCGCGCCGACCAGGAAGCTCACGAAATCGAAGGCGTGACACGCTTCGCCCACGATCCGCCCGCCTTCTTCGGGGTCGTTGATCCAATGCTCCGACGGCAACCGGCCGGCGTTCATACGATAGGTGCCGTGCAGGGGGCCCTTGCGTTGCGATACCAAGTTCCGAAGCTCACGGGCCAAGGGCGCATGGCGCCGGTTGAAACCCACCGCGAGTCGTACCGGATGGCTGCGTAAGGCCGTCGCCAACGCGCGCAACCCATCGCGGTCGATGGACAGGGGCTTTTCGAGCAACACGTGCTTGCCGGCCTCAATGGCGGCCAAAGCCTGGGGCACATGGAGACGGTGTCGCGTCGCGATCAGCACTGCGTGCACCTCGGGCCGCCCGAGCGCCTCATCGAGGTCCGTTCCCGCAAAGCTGCCGCCGTTTTTCTCGGAGAGCTGGCGGGCGCTCACGCCGTTAGCGGACACGACCCCGGCCAGACGCAACCCTTCGACTTGCGACAATGCGGGAAGGCGATGTGTGCGCAGGAACCATCCCGCCCCGACCGCCAGCACGCCCACTTTTTCGGATACGACGGGAGCGTCGAGGGTGATGAGGTGCGACTGGGGCGGCTTTTCCGCGTAGCGAAGCAAGGTACCCATACCGCCCGAGCCTTCGGCGATACGACGCAAGACGGTCGGCGCGGCGTCGAGCTCGACCTCCTCGGTGATGAGCGGCTCCACAACCAGGCGGCTTCGCGCGATGAGATCGAGCACCGCCACGAGATTGCGACCTTCCGTCCACCGCACGTAACCGACCGGATAATCGACGCCGCCTTCCTCGTAGACGGGATCGTAGCGCCCGGGACCGTAGGAACGGCTGATCGAGAAATCGAGCTCTTTCATGTAGAAGGGACCGCGCTCCAGCTCGAGCCCGACATCCCCCACCACGACGACGCGTCCCCGATCTCGAAGGAGCCGTGCCGACGTGCGCACGGGGTCCGACGAACCGGTGGCGGCGGCAATGAGCACGAGATCCACGCCCCATCCCCCCGTCCAGGTGGCCAGCGCCACGACCGGATCCTGGTCGGGAGATAGCGCCAAATCCGCCCCGAGATCCAAGGCCGTCTTGATTCGCGCCGGATCGAGATCGCTCACCGCGACCTTGGCTCCGGAAATGCGCAAGAGTTGTGCGGCGAGTTGTCCCACCAGTCCGAGCCCGATCACGAGCGCGGTCTCGCCCAGGGTGGGATTGGCTTTACGTACGCCATGCAGGGCAATGGCACCGAGGGTGACGAACGCCGCATGCCGCGCATCCACCGACGGCGGAATCCTGGCGACCAGATTGCGCGGCACCGCCACTTCTTCGGCGTGCACGGCGTAACCGGCCCCCGCGCAGGCGACAAGGTCGCCCGGAACCAGATCGCTCACCCCGTCGCCGACCGCGATCACCTCCCCGGCCAGGCTGTAGCCCACGCTTCGCCATTCGCCGAGCTTGTCCTGGACTTGCGTGATCGTGGTCCGCATCCCTTCGCGCCGGAGCTTGTTCAGCACTTGCTTCACTTGCTCCGGGTTTTGTCGCGCCTTCTCGAGGAGTCCCGCCTGTCCCTGACGAAGTTGCGCGCCTTCGGTCCCGGCGCTCACCAAGGAAAACCGCGTACGCACGTGCACGAACCCCGGCCGCGGTTTCGGTGCGGGCACGTCGATCAGAAGTACGTCGCCGGATTTGTTGAGCACGACCTGCTTCATGCCGGTTTTCTCGCCACCGTCAATATGGACGCGCCAAAGGGAAAGTCGCCCCTGCGAAGCCAGTAACGTTCGGAAGCGAAAATGTTCTCCAGCACCCCGTTCATCGGACCGACGCGAAACCAACTTTCCACCATGCGGCGGCGTTCTGCTTCGTTCCGGGGGGGATGACCGAAGGCGCGATCGAAGAGCCGGGCTCCGGCCAGGGCGGGAAAGAGAAAGAAGTTCATGTGGGTAAGGCGCAGCACCGAGAAACCGGAGGCGGTCAGGCTTTGCTTCAGGGCCTGCCGGGTGTACCGCCGGTAGTGATGGTTCATTTCGTCGAAGGTGCTCCAGAGAAAGGGATAGGCGGGGACGGTCGCCAAAAGCAGCCCCCCGGGGACGAGGTGGTCGTTAATACTCTTGAGAAACGCCACATCGTCCTTTACGTGCTCGATGACGTCGAACGCCGTCACCAGGTCGAAGCGGTGACCGGCGGCCTCCCATTCGGCCGGACTCTCTACGTCCGGAAATCCGCTCCGAGCGCAATATTCCCTGGCCAGAGGGGCTTCGTCCACCCCGGTCACCTTGCCGTGGCGGGCCAGGACGGGGAGCATGCCTCCCGTCCCGCACCCCATGTCGGCAATCCGCGCATTCCCCTCCAGGTGCATGCGGTCGAGCACGTCGGCCAGGATGGCCCGCCGGGCGCGAAACCACCAGTGCCGCGCTTCCGCCTTATAGAAGTAGTCGTAAAGCTCGGTTTCCACGATCACCCACCGCGACGCTTCAACGCTTCGATTTCGCGATGGTACTTGCGATGAAAGGAATAGATCTCCCGGATCGTGCGCAAGATGACACTCGGACGGGCTCCGGTGGAGATCCCGTCCAGGCGCGGGAGATGACGCACGCCGATTTCGGTAGAGCGATAGCCGAGTAGACGCGCTTTGATGGCAATCTCGGCGTCGATGAACGCGTCCCGGGATTCGATGTCGATGCGCTTGAAGAGTACGGTGGGATAGAGCTTGAACGCACAGTCCACATCGCGATCGTGAATGTCGAACAGCATGCGCAGCACGAGGTTGTACACGAAGGAGGTGAGCTTGCGGTAGGTCGAGTACTGCTTCTCGATGCGAAACCCGGAGACGATGTCGCTATAGGGCACGAGGGCGACGAACTTCTTGAGCTCTTGGAGATCGAACTGGTTGTCCCCGTCCGTATAGAACACGTATTCCTTGGTGGCACCCAAAAACCCAGAGCGAAGCGCGGCGCCGTAGCCCATGTTGCGTTCGTGGTGAATCACCCGCACGTGGGCGTGCTGCTGGGCCAATGCGTCCGCGACCTCGCCAGTACGGTCGGGGCTTCCGTCTTCGACGATGATGACCTCGTACTCGTCGATCCCCAGTTCCCCGATGACCCGGAGCGCACCCTCTACCACCTTGGGGATATTGAGCTCGTCGTAATAGGCGGGGAAGAAAATGGTCAAGCTGAACGGGCGGCCGTCGGGTGTGGTGGGTTTCATGCGCCCCGCCGCATCAGGCTCCTGCATCCCGTTCCAGCCACTCCCAGGTGCGGCGGAGCCCTTCCTTCAGACTCGTGCGGGGAGCCCAGCCCAGATCGCGGCGAGCGCGGGCAATGTCGAGGACGTTGGCCGGAACGTCGAATGCGCGGCCGGGGGTATACCGAACGTCGATCTCACGTCCCGTCACGTCTTTGATGGCGGTCACCAGATCCTTGAGGCTCGTTCCTTCACCCGATCCAATGTTGTAGGTGCCCGAGGTGGCCGAATGTTCGTGCGCGGCCAGAATCCCTTCCACCGCATCGCTCACGAACACGTAATCGCGCACCACGGCGCCGTCGCCCCAGATCTCGATCGGCTTTCCCGCCTGCGCGCGGGCCAGGAACACGGTGGCCGCGCCTTGTGCGCCTCCGGCTCGCTGGCGGGGGCCGTAGGGATTGGACAATCGAAGGATCTTGTAGGAAAGGCCATGAAGATGATGGTAGAGGCCGAGGTATTTTTCGACGGCGAGCTTCACTACTCCGTAGGAGACGAGCGGTTCGGTGGGGTGATCCTCGTCGATGGGGATGCGCACGGGGCGTCCGTACACCGTGCCGCCGCTCGAGACGAACACGATGCGCTCGATCTTCTCGCGCCGGGCCCGTTCCAGTAATCGCACCGTGGCCAGCAAGTTGGTCTCCACGTCGAAAGCCGGATCCTGATTCGAGGTGGCGGGAATGGTCGTGGAGACCAAATGGAAGAGGCTCGTCGCTCCCGCGACCGCGCGCTCTTGATCGGATTCGCTTCCCAGATCCCCGCCCACGAACTCCCAGGGCCCGGTCACGCCGTCCAGGTTCTTGAGATCCACGTTCTCGCGGTCGAACACCCGCACGCGATGGCCTTTGGCCAGGAGCGCTTCGGTCAAATGCGAGCCGAGGAAGCCCGCTCCCCCGAGCACGACGGAGACTCCCCGTTTCGAAGCGCTCATGTGGGGCGGGGTTTCCGGGCTCGGGTGATCAAATAGAAACCGAATCGCTTTCCGAGTCCGAGAAGAATGCGATTGGCCAAATCGGGCAGGCGTGGACGATAGGTGTCGTAGGAACGCTGCTCGAGAATCTCGAATCCTTCGAAGAGATCCCGCACTTCGTCACGCGTATATGCCTTCCCCAAGGGATTCTCGTCTCCGTCGTAAACACGAAAATACTCGGTGCGGCTCAACCATCCCTGGCCGTGAGCGACCCGGGAAAAGAGCGCCAACGGGTACCCGATGTAAAGATGAGAGGAATGCGAATGATAGAGCATGATCACCGCCTCCCCGCCGGGACGCAAGACGCGACGCACCTCGCGGAACGCCCGGCGCGTGTCCGGGGTGTGATGGAGCACCCCGAAGGAGTAGACGACATCGAATCGATTGTCGGCAAACGGCAATCGCTCCGCGTCCCCAACCAGGAAGTTACCCGGCACTCCCTCGAGCCGGAACCGTGATTGGGCCAAGGCGACCCCGGCCGGAGTGAGGTCGAGCCCGGTCACCCGCGCACCCTTCCGGGCGAACTCTAGGAGATCGGTGCCGAGTCCGCAGCCGATCTCCAGAAGGTCTTTTCCCGCATAGCGATCGAAACCCACCGCCTCGTTCATGAACGGCTGCCGGGCGTAGCGCTCGCGGGTGACGGCCTCGAAAAAGGGCTTCGATCCCCACACCAGATCGGTGAACTGGGTGCCGCAAGGATGCGCGTCCCAGTAGGCCTGGACCCGGTGCTTGAGCTCGGTCTCGCTCATGTCACGCTGTCCGGAGGCAAGGGAATGAGCCCTTCGAGCGCCCGGCGCGCGTTGGCCGTCCACGTGTAGTGCTGCAAGGCCGCGGCCCGGGCATTCTTCCCCAACGTTCTGCGCGTGTCCGAACGGCGGGCCAGCTCGAGCACCGCCTCGCAAAACCCCGCGCCGTCTCCCGGATCGAAGAGCATTGCTGTCTCGCCATGAGTCAAGATCCTGGCAATGGACCCCAATCGACTGGCCACGATGGCCCGGCCGGCCGCCATGTATTCGAACAGCTTGGTCGGCGACCCGAAGAACGTCGTTCCATCCTCAAATGGCAAATGAGGGCTGAGCAGAATATCACACGCCGCGAGATATCCGGGCACACGGCTGGGCTCTACCAATCCCGGAAAATGCACGCGATCCAACGCTCCCGCCCGGCGCAACCGGGATTCCACTTCGGGCCGGAAATCCCCCTCCCCGATCAACACGAACCGGAGGCGAGGGTCTCGTTCCAACAGCGCGGGAATCTGGTCGGCGAGAAAGAGCACGCCGTGCCATTTCGCGAACGTGCCAATGAAACCGCAGAGAATGACGTCGGGGGAGACATCCAAGTCGTGTTTGGCCAGGGCGGTGGAAGGATCGGGATCGAACCGGTCGACGTCTACGCCGTTGGGATTTACCACGATGCGTTCCCGGTCGCCGCCCAGAGCGAGAACGGTGGGAACGAGCTCTTCGGAAATGAGCACGAGGCGATCGGCGTGACGAAACGCCGCGCGCTCCATACTACGCGCGAGACCCTTGAGAAAGAGACGGCTCCAGGCTTCCCGTGCCCATACTTCGCTGGCGTTGACTTCCAATACCAAAGGCACGCCCAGGTGGCGCGCCAACGCCAATCCGCACACGCTGAACACGTCGTGCCGTTGGTACACGACCGCGGGTGAAAACTCTTTGAAGTCGTCCCCGGCGCGCCCGATGACCCTGCGGTTATACGCCACCATGGCCGCGTCCTCGAAGAGACTCGGCCGGGGCGCGGGAGCGATCTCGGTTTGTGGAAGCTCGGTGTCCGAACCGGCCAAACGCGAGCTCGTCCAAAGATGTGGGTTGAGACCGAGCGCGCGCATCCCCGTAGCCACCCCGCGCACGTGCGAGACGGAACCGCCCGCCTGCACACCGAACCAGAATTGGGGCCGGAGCATGGCGATGTTGCGGTTTCCCGCGGGGGCATTGGCCGAACGATGAGAGCCGCGGTTGGATTGCCAGAGCAGCCGGTATCCGTAAGCGATCGCGACCAGGCTCGCCCACGCTTCGGCGAGAAGAGCGGCCAGGATGCGCGGCCATCCCGCTCCGGGAGAAACCGAGCTGTCCTCCACTCCTTCCGCGGTGGAGCTCAAGAGCCATCGCGTCTTGGCCCGCGCAACGAGGAGAAGGAAGGTGTAGAGATCGGAGCGCCGGCGCATTTCCGATTCCGTGTCTTCGATCACCACGGTCGTCCACGCGCGTTCTCGAAGCGAGGCGACGATCCGTTGTATCCCCCAGCCCCGCATCGTCTCCTTGGAGAGAAGGGTCCAGTCGATACCGGGGAAGCGCGTGGTGAGCATGCTTCCGAGTTCCAAATTGTTGCGGGTGATGAAGAGGCCTTGGCCGCGCCGGGTCGCGAGATCTCGGCCCAGCGCTTCGGGAAGCTCTGGACTCAAAAACGCTCCCCCAGGATCCAGTGCCGGTACCACATCCCGAAATTGACGAGCGCCCAGATGCGCATCCCGAGATTCCCCTGGTTCTCTTTCTGTCGCGTCAATAGACGGCGAACCTCCGCTTCGTCCCAGAGCTCGAGACGGGTGAGGCGTGGGTCCAGAACGATTTCTTCCGCCATCGGCATCAAGACTTCTCCGAACCAACGTGTCACCGGCACGTGAAAGCCGACCTTGCGCCGGTGGATGATGTCCGGTGGGAGGAGATCGCGAAGGGCCTCCTTGAGGATGTATTTGCTCACGCCGTTTTTGACTTTGAGCTCTCCGGGAATGCGAAACGCGAGTTCCACCAATCGATGATCGAGGAACGGCACGCGTCCCTCCACCGAAGCAGCCATGGTCATCTTGTCCACCCGCATGAGGAGCAGCTCGGGCAAGCGGTACATGAGCTCCAGGTAGCCCGCTCGCGCCGGAAAATCGGCGTTCGGGCGCACGCTGTCGATCTCGTCATAAAGATGTTGCAGGATAGCTTCCCGCCGCGTGTCATCGGCCAGCGCCGGGGCAATCCGCTTGAGCTCCTTCGGGTAGAACGTGACCGCGCCTCCCAGAAACGGTTCTCCCCCATCGCGCCAGCGTTGCACGAAATCCTGGCGCGCCGGGTCGAGAAAGGGCGCGGCGGCCGCGGCAAGCAAGCCTCGGATGGAACGCGGCGCGGCGGAGAGGGGATCCCACCATTGGCGCACCATGCGCCACACCCGAGTGTGAAAGTCGTATCCAAAGAACAGCTCGTCGCTGCCTTCTCCGACCAGGGTGACGATCACACCGTTTTGTCGGGCCAGCTCGGCAACGTAGTAGAGAGGAACGCACACGGGATCGGCAATCGGCTCGTCCTGATGGTGCACGAGCCGGGGCAAGAAACGCCGGAAGTCCTCGTGATCGATGAGCACCTCGTGATGGTTGGTGCCGAAAAGCTTGGCGGTGCGACGGGCGTTTTCCAGCTCGTTGAAACCGGGATCGTCCTTGTAACCCACGCTGAAGGTTTCGACCGGTCGGGCCAAGTGCCGAGCCATGATGGCGACGATGGCGCTCGAATCCACGCCTCCGCTCAGGAACGCGCCGAAGGGCACGTCGGACATGAGACGGATCTTGACCGCGTCGTCGAGCAGATCGCGGACCTGGTGCGCGATGTCCTGCTCGTTGTCGGGAAGCGGAGCGTCGACCAGGGGAGTCCAGTAACGCTGGGGCGGACCCACCCCTTTGCCCTCTTCGACCATGAACCAGTGCCCGGCCCGCAGCTTCTGTACGCCTTCGAAGAGGGTGGCCGGCGGGGGGACGGAAAGAAAGGTGAAGTAGCGCGCCACCTCGCCGCGATCGAGCCGCGGCGACAATCCCGGGTGTTTGAAGAGCGCCTTGATCTCGCTGGCGAAGATGAAAACTCCGTCCACATCGGCGAAATAAAGCGGTTTGATGCCGACACGATCGCGGGCTAGAAAGAGCTGGCGTTTAGTGGAATCCCAGATCGCCAGCGCGAACATACCGAGGAGTTTCTCGAGGCAAGATGGGCCGTATTCGGCGTAGGCCTGAAGGATGACCTCGGTGTCGCAGCGCGTGCGAAAGACGCGCCCCTTGGCTTCCAGCTCCGCGCGTACGGTCAGATGGTTGTAGATCTCGCCGTTGAAGACGATCCAATAACGACCGTCCGGAGTGGACATGGGCTGATGTCCGCCGGACAGATCCACGATGGCCAGGCGGCGAAAAGCCAGGCCCAATCCACCTATCGGGTCCTGATAAAAGCCTTCGTCATCCGGGCCGCGGTGGGCAATCGTATCGGCCATCTGGCGGAGGAGCGACTCGTCGATCGTCCCCTTCGACCGGTAATCGAAAGCGCCCGCTATACCACACATGGAAGAACTATATCCCAAATAGCGTGGCGGCTATTCCGTCGCATATGAGTGGAGAAGGACGGGCCTTTACGTTCTCGTCGTCGAAACGGGAACTTCGGGTTCGATCGGACGTCTGGCTCGTTTGCGCCCGACGAAGGAGCCGGCCAGAGCAAGAAGACAGAGGCTGTAGGCGAGCACGCTCAGCGTGATTCCGGCCTTGAAGGAACCGGGGTCGAAGCGCATGCGGAGCTCGTGCGTACCCGGCGGCACGACCACCCCTCGGAGGAGGTAATCGACGCGCTGGATGGGAATGGGCTTCTCGTCGAGCCATGCCTTCCATCCCGCGTCGTAATAGATCTCGCTCAACACGAGGAGCGAATTCCCGGGAGAGTTGAGACGCGCGTGTAGCTCCCGGGGTTCGTATTTGGTGATCTCAGCCGTGCCGCCGGTTCCCGGAACAATCTCACCGGGCGACTGGAACACGAGGGCTTCTTCGCGCGGTTTCCAGGACGTGTCGGCCAAGGCGGCCAACTGGGCCTTGGGATCGGCGATTACGCGCACCCGATCCGCGAACCACAATCGGGGCAAGTACGCGGTGTTCCGCATCACGAACTGATCGCCGCGGAATACGGTCTCCAAGGGCGCCACCGGAATCTCATTCTCCGCCACCACATACTTCATGTTGAGCATGCTGACCACGTTGAAGTTTCCGGCCCGAAGCGTCTTGAGGATCCCCACCGGTCCCTGGTCGTCGATCACGTCCTGCACGATCTTGAGCTTGGCCGGGTGGTACCCGAGGATGCTCGGCACCTTGAAATAGGCGAACCAGTTGTTGTTGAGCCCATCCCCGGTCAAGGGCAGGATGCGGTAGGGCTCGGTGTCCTGCTTGAGGAAAGTCACTGCGGCGGTGGGTTGAAATGTCTGCCCATGCCCCCGAGGGTAGTAGTGCGCCGGACGATAATCCACGTTCCAGAGATCGATGACGGTGAGCACGAGGATTCCCACTCCGGCAACGGCCGCGGTCATGTTGCCGCGCAATCGAGCGCGCAAGAGCGCCGCGCCGAGCACCAAAGCTAGGAGCACGATCGCGAGATCTCGACCCACCATGCCCTTCACGTCGGTGAGTTCCTGCCGCGCGAACGCAGGCGCGCTCGCGGGAGGAACACCGTAGGTACCGGAATTGGCGGCGAGTCTCAAGGCAATGGTGTTATCCAGCACACCGGCCAATACGAGAAGTCCGATGAGCAAAGAGGCTCCGCCGAAGATGAACGCGAGCTTGCGTAAGCGCTTCCAGTAGAGCCCTCGCTCGGCGCCGGTGGCCTTGAGCAGTCGATCCAAACCCACCGCGGCCAGACAGGCGACCGCGAATTGCACCAGGACCAGCATCATGCTCGGCACGCGGAACTTGTTGAAGTAAGGCATCGCTTCGAAAAAGAGGTTATAGAGAAGCGGCAGATGCCGGCCGAACGCGAGCAACAACGCCACCAGCGCCAGCACGCCCAGGAACAAGTGCCCCCGCTCGCGCGGCCAGGTCAGCAACGTGAACACCGCCAAGAGCAGCACCAGAATGCCCATGTAATGCGGAAAATCGGTGAAGGGCATCCAACCCCAGTAAGACGCCTTGCCGAACCCCATGAAAGAAGGCACGACCCAGGTGAGCATCTCGACGGGGTGGAAGCTCCAGTTGGTGGCGTAGTCGTATTTCAGTCCGCCTTCGGTCCCACCCCGGATCGAATGGGCGGCGTACTCGTGCACGGACAAAAAGATCACCGCACTGGCCATGATGCCGACGCCGATTCCCACGACCCAGGCTATCCATCGGCGCAGGATGGCCAACCCCCCGTCCTTGGTCTTGAGCGCGAAGATCGTGGCCACGATTAGAAAAATCCCAGAAGCAAAGAGCGTGTAGTACGCGATCTGAAGATGCGACGAGACGAGCATTGTTCCCACGGCCAAAGCGAGAATCGAGATCCATCGGAGGCTCGGGGCACGCCAGATTTCGTCGGTGGCGAGAAGAACGAGGGGCAGAAACACCAGCGTGGCGATCTTCGAATTGTGCCCGAACATGATCATCGTGATCACGTGGGCGCAAAACACGAACGCCACCGCGCCAAAAAGCGAGGCGATGGAGCTCAATCCATGACGGCGCAGATACAGCCAGGTGAAAATCCCGAGCAGAAGGTAATACGTAATGACCTTGAACACGCCGTGAATGGGCGTCAACAACAAGCTCACCGGATTCGTGTAGGGAGCGGCGATCAAGCTTCCAAACGACGGCATCCCGCCAAAGATGTACGGCGTCCAAAGGGGATACCGCTGCAACAAGGAGCCCGACGACGCAAACGCTTCCTTAATGTAGGGCTGATGGGCGACGCTCGCGACTTGATCGGGCGCTTCGAAGGTCTTACCGGCGAAAAAAACCGGACCGAAGAAGATGATGAGAAGGACCGCCAAACCGGCCAGCGAAACCCAGAACGCGCGACGCTCCAGAGCGAGCGCCCAGTTCGGTTCGGGCCGCTCTGGCTTTTCTCGAGGCGTTCGCTCTGCTTTGTCCTTACGCGCCATGACGCTCCTTTAACACCTCGTCGAGTACGCCGGCCAGATCCCGTGCCCGCTCGCGCCGGCTTTGCCGTTCGGTCATCTCCAGATCGCCGCGATACTCCGTCTTCCCCGTGGCCAGCCATTCTCGATAGAGCTCGAGAATGGCGTTTCCGATCCCATCCACATCTTGCCGGGCGAGCACTCGTCCCGCCCCGATCGATCGCACGAGCCCGGCCACGTCTCCGTCCGGTCCGACGGCGAGGACGGGGCGCATGGCACCCAGGTATTCGAACACTTTCCCCGGGACAATGTGCTCCGATCCAGGCACGTCGTCCACCACGAGAAGGAGGGCTTGGGCGCCCAGGAGCTCGGCCACGCTCTCGGCGTGGGGCACGTAGCCACGCTCTTCCACCACTCCGGCGACGTCCGGCCTTCGGAACATCGCTCGTACTTCTTCGCCGAAGCGTCCAATGAACCGAATGCGCACCCGGTCCGGATCGAGTTCGCCTCGCGCGAGCAATCGTCCCACCGCATCGAGAAATGTCTCCGGGTTCCGCACGCCATATAGAGAGCCGGTGTACACGATGGTGAAGCGGGAATTATGAACGGGGTCCACTCCAGAGACATCCTCGGGATCGTACCCGTTCGGCACCAGTCGAAACTTGGCGGCATCCTCTTGGGGATACTTCCCGCGAAGATCGGCGGCAATGCCCGACCAGGCGATCACGAGTCGCGGCGCATCGTGATACACGCTTTGCTCCAGGCGGCGATCGAACCCTCGCGCCGGTTCGGGCCGGCGCGGAGCACTCAAGAACTCGGTCCACGGATCTCGAAGCTCCGGCACCCAGGGGATCCCCGCTCCGCGAGCGATCGAGCGCCCGAGCAATGCGCAGGTATAAGGCGGCGAGGAGGAGTACACGATGTCGGCGCCCACGTCCCGCGCGAAACGAATCCCCGGCTTGACCCCGGTCAACAACCAGCCCATCCGCGCATCGGGCACGAAGAGCATGCCTCGTACCCATTCGGCCATGCGCTCGGAGGTGGCGACGCGTTGACCCCGGGGCCGGTTCACGTTCACGTCCACCGCGGATCCCTTCTTCTTGCCGGTGAGCTTCCGGTAAAGGCCATACGGTTCGGGAATGCGGGTGCGTAAGACGGGAACCTTGGGCGGAATCTCCCCCAGAAGCGATTCGTCGCGAGCCGGATAGTCGCCCTCGGCCACGGTGAGGACCGCGGGATCGAATCCAAACTCGGGCAGATACTTCACGAACTTGAGAATGCGCTGGACTCCGGGGCCGCCCGAAGGCGGAAAGTAATAGCTGACCACGAGCACGCGCTTGCGATCGGAGTCGGTGGCGCGCATCAGGTCGCCGCGGAGCGGGCCGGTTGGGCGGCAATGCGTTCCAGCGCCTCCACGAGCGTGTTCCAGGAATAGCGCTGTTTTTCGCGAGTCACGTTGGGGGCATAACGTGCTTCGTGTCCCTCCTCGAAGTAGGTAACGAGGGCGGCGGCAAGCGCCTTCGGATCGCCCGGTGGAACGATGTCCCCGGTGATCCCGCGAATGACCATCTCCGGCAACCCACCCACGTCGGTGGCAATGACGGGGAGATCGAAGCTCATCGCGATCTGGGCGATACCGCTCTGGGTGGCGTTCGTGTAGGGCAGCACGGTCACGTTGGCGGCGGTGAAGAAATCGGCGACTTCCTCGTTGGCCACGTAGCGCAAATGCAACACGACACGATCCGCAATCCCCAGGTCGCGCACGGCGTCGCGGTAGGGTGTTTCGTCTCCGTACACTTCCCCACCCACGAGGAGTTGGAAGTCCCGCTGGCGCGGCATGAGCGCCACCGCCCGCAAGAGATCGAGGAGGCCCTTGTAAGGACGGATGAACCCGAAAAAAAGGGCGACGTCGTGACCGGTCACGCCCAACCGCTGGCGCGCCCCCTCACGATCCCGCTTCTCGCCGAAGAGATCGTAAATGGGATGCGGCACGCGCAGGCAGGGTGTCCCGGGCCGGAACCGCTCGAGATCGCGCGCCACCGCTTCGGACTGAGCAATGAATGCATCCACCGGGCCCAGGGCGTAACGGGTGAGCGGCACGTCCATCCAGCGCCGCTCGTGCGGGAGCACGTTGTCGAGCAGGAAACACGTGCGTACGTGCTTTCGCTTCAAGACGCGCAGCATCGATCCATACGCCGGGGCAAAGAAGGGCATCCAGTACTTGAACACCACGAGATCGGGCTGCCATGCGGCAATGCGATTGCCGGCGGTGACCCACGTCCAGGGGCCCACGGTATCGATGAGGCGCTCCGAGTCCACCCGAACCTCGACCGGACCTTCCTCCTCCTGGCTCTTTCCGGGAAAAAGGAGTTCCGGATATTGACGTCGGAACGAAACCACGAGCACTTGATGACCGGCCGCCTCGAGGGCGCGCGCCAGGAGCGCGATGTAATGCGCAATCCCCCCGCGGTGGGGGTAGGCCGTCCCCACGAGCACGAACTTCAAACCGAGATGCTCCAGGTCTCCAGTCCCCCCTCGGTAAACGAGAAGGGAACCACGTTCGCGTCCGCCTCGCTCAGGACCTGGGCAACCTTGTGCTTGCGAATGAAGGGCACGAAGAGGAGAAGGTACCCGCCGCCGCCGGCGCCCAGAATCTTCCCTCCCACGGCGCCATGCCGGCGGGCGAGCTGATACAAGTTGTCGATGCGGCTCGAAGAGATCTTGGTATCGAGCTGTTTCTTTTCCGTCCAGGCGAGGTTGAGGGCCCGGCCCAACGCGGGCAAATCGCCCACCAGCAAGGAGCGCTTCATGAGATCGGTGAGCTCCTTCATGCGGTCCAGAGCGTCGACCACGGGTTGCTTGCCGGCGATGAACGCCTCGGTTTGGCTGGCTACGATGTTCGCCGAGAGTCGTGTTTGCCCGGTGTAGCAAAGGAGCAAGCTGTAGGCGAGCTCGTTTCGGATCTCGGGGCGGATGCGAAGAGGATTCACCACCGTCGAGTCCTTCAAGAACTCGATGTAGTTGAATCCGCCGAAGGTAGCCGCGTATTGATCCTGCTTTCCGCCCGCGATGGCCAATTCCTTTCGCTCGATCTCGTAGGTGATCTCGGCAATCTCGTAGTTGGTGAGGGGGAGGTTCAGCCATTCCTTGAACACTCCGACCAGGGCCACGCACATGGTCGAGGACGAGCCCAATCCCGAGCCGGGCGGGGCGTCGGCGTGAATGAAGAGGTCGGCGCCGGTGGGCATGTCGAAACGGCGTGCCACCGCCTTCACCAGGTCCAGCTCACCGTCGTAGCTCAGCTTCGAGCGGTGATAGTCGACCTGCAGGTCGTAATCGAGGGATTGGATCTTGAGGCGATCGTCCTTGCGCGGGCGGAGACTCGCATAGGCGAACTTGTCGATGGTGGTGGACAGCACCGCGCCGCCTTTTTCCTCGGGATAGGGCGAAACGTCCGTCCCCCCGCCACAAAAGGAAATACGCAGGGGCGCCTTGGCCCGGAAGATCTTGGCCGTCAATCGTCCTCCCGAAACGCAATGACCGGTCGCGACTGTCCCTTCACCACCAGCTCTCCCAAGAGGCCGAGCGAAATGAACTGGATGGCGAGAATCATGAGAATGAGAGCGATGAAAAAAATGGGGCGCGTGTGGATGGGATGACCGAGGAGCCAACTGACCACGAATCCCGTGAAGATTCCCCCACCCACGAGCCCAAACAGGAGACCGATACGGCCAAACACATGTAAGGGCGACAACCGGCCCGAGTGCACGAACGTAACGGTGAGAAGATCCAGGAACCCGTTCACGAAGCGGCTCGAACCGAACTTGCTCGAACCGTGCCGGCGGGGATGATGCCGTACCGGCATCTCCGTCACCCGGTATCCACGCCAGTGGGCCACCGCGGGCAGAAAGCGGTGCAGCTCTCCGTACAGAGGCAGGTCGCGGGCCACATCGCCTCGATAGGCCTTGAGCCCGCAATTGAAGTCATGCAGCTTCAATCCGGAGACGGAACCGGTAACCGAGTTGAAGAGGCGCGACGGCAGGCGTTTGGTCAAGGGGTCGTGGCGAACCCGCTTCCATCCGGAAACCAGATCCCAACCCTGGTCGAGCTTCTCGAGCAACATCGGTATCTCGTCCGGGTCATCCTGCAGGTCGGCGTCCATGGTAACGATGCGGTCGCCTTGCGCGCTCTCGAAACCGATGGCCAATGCGGCTGATTTTCCGTAGTTACGCAAGAAGGAGCGGTAGCCAAGCTCGGGGTATCGAGCGGCCAGGGATTTCAATACGTCGCGGGTGGCGTCGGTCGAGCCGTCGTCCACGATCAGGATTTCCCAGGAGCTCACGCGCGGGGCCAAGGCCGCGCGCACGCGCTCGACCAGCTCCGGCAAGCTGTCCGCCTCGTTGTAGGCGGGCACCACCACCGACACGTCCACGCTTATCCGTCCTTTTCGAGGGCGAGAGGTCCCTGGGGGCCGGAAAACCAGCGGCATTCCTCGCGGAGCGCCATGGCGAGCGCCACCCGCGGCGTATATCCCAAATCGCGTTTCGCGCGAGTGATGTCGGCGGCGGTGCGCATCGGGTCGCCCTCGGCGCGTGCGAGCTCTCGCACGCGCAGGGGCTTCCCGGTGAAGTCCTCCAGGAGGGCCATCGCGGTGCGAAGGCTCTGCGGCTCTCCGCCGCCGATGTTGTACAACGCTCCCGCCGTGCCGCGCTCGGCGGCAAGGAGATTCGCTTCCACCGCATCACTCACCGAGGTGAAATCGCGCTCCTGGTGTCCGTCGCCATTCAGTAGGAACTCGTCACCGGAATGCAGAGCGCGCAGCATACGATGAAACGCCATGTCGGGCCGTTGGCGGGGCCCGCATACGGTGAAGTAGCGCAAGCAGACCGTGGGAAGCGAGAACTCGCGATGATAGACCTGCACCAGTTCCTCGGAGGCGAGCTTGCTCACCCCATAAGGAGACAGGGGTCGAAGCGGCGCATCCTCCCCCACCATTCCCTCCGGAATATTGCCATACACGGAGGAGGACGACGCGAACACGAACGCGCTCACGTTCGCGCCTCGGGCCGCTTCCAGGAGGCGGTGCGTGGCGAGAAGGTTGTTCTCGACGTAGGCGGCAAAGCCCTTGTTCCATGAAGCACGCACGCCCGGCTGCGCGGCCTGGTGAAACACCCAAGGCCGTCCTTCGACCAGCGGGGTGAGGTCGTGGCGCACGAGATCCACCTCGTGAAACTGGAATCGCGAATGACCACGCAATCCGGAGAGGTTGGCTTCCTTCTGTCCCCGGTTGTAATAGGGCGTGAAGCAATCCACCCCCGTCACGACGTGCCCACGCTCCAAGAGGAGCTCGGCCAGGTGCGAGCCTAGAAAACCGGCCACCCCGGTCACGAGCGCGGCCGGGGATGCGGTCATTTCTCCTGGCTCCCCGGAGGAGCCGGCGTGGTGGTCGTGCTGTCCTTTGTCTTTGCAGGGGATCCCGTGAGCGACTGTCTGAGCTCTTCGTAGATCGCTTTTACGTTCGTATCGTCGGGATGCAGCACGAGCCAGCGTTCGAGAACGTTGGCCGCCTTGTCGTAACGATTGAGCTGGTAGTACACGCCGGCCAGCCCTTGATACGGGTAATACTGGGTGGCCGGGGCCCGCTGGATCGCCGCTTCGTAGAAGGGAATGGATTCCTCGAGCTTCTTCGATTTGGTGTCCGCCTTGAGCGAATCCGCCTGGCGACTCAAGCATTCGGCCAACCGATACAGGAGCTGCCAGTCTCCGGGATTAGCGGCCAGCTGCTTGCGGTAGAAGACCTCCGCCTCGCCAAGACGGCCGACCTGCTCCAGGAGCACGCCATACGTCACCATGCCGCCCGTGAAATCCGGCGAAATGGCGATGGCTTTTTGCATTTGCTGCAACGCTTCCTCGTAGTGATCCTGCTCCATGAGCTGGATGGCCACGCGCGTGTAGGCGGCGGCATAGTTCTGGGTCAGCCGGTCCGCGTTGTCGTCCTTGTAGACGAGCGTGTCGTGCACCCACTTGTTGGGATCGGTCTTCGAGCGCAGCACGAGGCCGTCATATCGATACACCTCGTTCAAGTTCTTGAGGGTGCGATCGACGTTGAGCTCGGTCTTCGCCCCTTCCTTCTCGTTGACCCGGTAGGCCAGGCCCTCCATGGAAAGGTTCTTGTCGAGGCCCATCAGATCGGGAACGGTGACGGCAATGAACACCGGTTTTTTCCAGGCGTTGGTCTTCAAGATGTCGTAGGTGGCGATGTCTTTCACCAGCCAGATCCGGCCCGACTTGTCCCGGAAGGGATACAGGTCTTCGATCTGGGCGTCGTTGAAGGAGATCGGCACCTTGGGTTCGAGGTCACGCAGTTGCTTGATGTACCAATCGGTGTTGAGGAGGGACAGGTTCACCACCCGCACGTCCGTGCGGATCTTTTCCACCTCCTGCAAATACCAAAGCGGGAATGTGTCGTTGTCGCCGTTGGTGAAGATGATGGCGTCTTTATCCAGACCCATCAGCATGTTGTAGGCGTAGTCACGGGCAACCAAAAACCCGCGTCGGTCGTGGGATCTCCAGTTAAGCTTGGCCGGATAGAGACACATGATGAGGACCAGCGCCGTGGCCACTGCCGCCGCCGCTCGGGTAAGTTGCGGCTTTCGGAATTCTTGACGGATCCATTCCACCACCCACGCCGCTCCCACCCCCGTCCAGATGGCCATGAACATGAAGTTCTGCATGAAGAAGTAATCGCGCTCGCGCACCTCGCCCTGACGGAAGTTGAGATAGAACGCCATGATCGGGCCGAGGAGGAGAAACAACGCGAGCAGCAGGATCCCGCTCTTTTTCTCGCGCTTCAAATGCACCACCGCTCCGACCACCGACAAGATGATGGGCGGCTGGAAGAGGCCGCGGAGAAAATGGCGGAAATGGTAGAGACCGTCGGGCAGTTGCTCGCCGTTCAGCGAGAAGTTCCACCACATGTAGCGAAGCCACATCGTGTCGAGCTGATACCAGAGGGTCGCCTTGCGCTGGAAGAGCGACGCGGGTTTGTACTGATCGCGGATGAGATCCTTCCAGAGCGCGGTCCATGTCTCGGGCGCGGCCTCGTTGATCATGGGGTGCAGGTTCGATCGAATGATCAAATAGAGGTGAACCGACACACCGGCGATGAAAAGAACCGAGGACCACATGGCAAGCTGGCGCAGCTTTCCGGTGGTGAGCCAGACGACCAGGGTCAAGAGCAGTACGACCGGCGCGACGAGAAAAGCGGCGAGATGGACGCCGGTGGCGAGGGACAGCGTGACCAGCCCCCAACCCAGGTAGTCCCAACGGGAGAGGTAATACGGCCGGGTGATGAACACGTACACGACGGCCGCCCAGGCCGCGATGGCCACGCCCAAGTGAATGCCGATGCCGAGCCCGACCAGGTACGTAATGACGAGGAGCAACCCGTCTTCGTTGCCTTCGTCCAGGCGCTCGCGCCAACGGAGGGCCAGCCACACCACCAGAGCCATGAGAGCGCTGGCGCTGGCATAGACCTCGGCCTCGATCGAACTATCCCAGAATGTGGTCGAGAACCCGGCAATGAAGGCCGCTACCACGCCGGCCAAGTAGCTGAGCGGACGGTTCTGGAGCTTTTCTTCCCAGGGAAGGACGAACCGGGTGATCTTGACCGTGATCAAGTAGATGAAGACGAGGGCGATCGAAGACGACAGCGCCGAGATCCAGTTGACGCGTTCCGCTACCGTGGCAATCGGCAAGAGCGTGAACACGCGGCCGATGAGAACGTAAAGGGGTGTTCCAGGAGCGTGCGGCACGCCAAGGCTGTAGGACGTAGCGATGAACTCGCCGCCGTCCCAGAATGGAGTGCTCGGGGTCAGGGTGATCGTGTAGACGATCAGCGTGAACAGGAACACAAGCGACGCGACGAGAGCGTTCTCTGGATCGCCGAAGTACTGGCGGATCGTATGCTTCACGCGATGCTCCGAACCGGGCGGACGAGCATCTCTTCGATCAAGGCCAGAGTTTTTTCAGCCGAGCGTTCCCAGCTGAACGTGCTCGCCCAGCGAACACCTTCTTCGGCCATGGCTTGCGCCAGCGCGTCATCGGACAAGAGAGTCACGATCTTCTCCCCCAAATCGTGAATGTCTCCATGGCGGACCAGGTAGCCAGTCTTCCCATGGACAACCGATTCCCTGAGTCCCGGAGAGTCGCTCGCCACGACCGGGGTGGCGCAGGCGCCCGCCTCGATCACCGACAGTCCCCAGCCTTCCTTGGGAGACGTATAGGTGAGAAGTCGGGATTCTTGCAAGAGACGGACTTTGTCCTTTCCCCCCATGAATCCGGGGAAGCGGACATGGTCCTCTACTCCCTGGCGCCTGGCAATACGCTGTAGTTCATCCCGGTAATCCCCCTCCCCCACCACCCAGTACTCGGCTTCCGGGACCCGTTTGAGCACGGCGGGCAGAGCCAGGATCGGGTGTTCAATACACTTGTATTTCTTGAGCCGGCCCAGATAAATGAGTCGCTTGGGCCGGTTTCGGACGGGCAGCAAACTTGGCTGATAGAGCTCGTGATCCATGCCGCTGTGGATGACCCGGATCCGCTCCGGGGCCAAACCCCGGGCCACCAGGTCATCCCGCGTGGTTTCCGACAAAACGGAGAACATGCATCCGCGATACACGAGCGGAATGAAGCGTTCGTAAAAGTACACGTACGAAGCGATGGGTATGGATGCCTGTTGGAAGACGGTGGTCCCGAAGAGGTGCGGGACAATGGCCAGGACGGGAATCCGAGTATAGAGCGGCATGAAGAAGGGGATCTTGTTGAGATCCTCGGCCACCAAATCGAATCCCTGCGCTTCCAAATGGCGCTTGAAATAGCGCGGACCGGCAAGATTGAAGTTGTAGGTGTTGCCGGTGCGGTGAATGTCGAGGTTCCCGATCCGGTCCCGGGTCTTGCCGCCCGGGAAATTTCCCGTGACCAGGGTGACGTCGTGACCCTGGGCGGCAATGCGCTCCATGACCTCCTGAATGATGACCTCGGCCCCACCCGCTTCGGGATGCTTCATGTCCCGATACGAAATCAAACAGATGCGATACCTTGGCACGCGTCAGCGCTTCTTTCCTACGACGCCGATCATGGCAAACGTCCAGGGAGCCAGGGAGGTCTTGCGGAACCATCGCCGCCAGTTATGCCCGAGGCGATCCATGCCCATGAACCCGCGGGGCTGGAGCGGAAGCATGATCCCGAAAGGACGGAGCGTGTAGCGGAAGGCGCGGTAGAAAAAGCCGGGCACCATCCAGTCGCCGAAGGTGCCGGTGACCTCGAACCCTTGGCGTTCCACCAGTGTCCGCAATTCCCGAATCGAATACTCGGTTTCCCAACCGGCGAACCAGCGGTTCATGGAAATGAGCACCTTCTTCCCGACCGTGTAGATGTGCCAGCGTTGGGGAACGTCGATCACCACGTGCCCACCCGGACGAAGGACGCGGCGGTTGTCGTGAAGGAGCGGCTTGGGATCTCGGAAATGCTCCATGAGCCCCTGATGAAAGACGACATCGAAGGTGTCGTCCGGGAACGGCATGCGCGTGCCGTCGCCGCACACGAGCTCGATGTGGACGCCGGCCTTCTCGGCGTTTCGAGCCACGACGGTCAATGACGAGGGCACGTAATCGATGACCGTCACCCGCGCTCCCCGGCGGGCCAGCTCGATGGAGTCCCGCCCTGAGCCCGCGCCTACTTCGAGGATCCGCTTACCGCGTACATCTCCCAGGGCGAGGATCGGGGTGAGAATACGGTCATCGTTGTCATAGGTGGCGTGGGGGTCGCCGTGCTTTTGCCAGTAGGCGTCCCAATGGGATTTGGTCGATGCGCGGGTCATCTGAGGCGGGAAACCATCCTCTCCAGGATATTGGAGCGGAAGAGGATAGCATCCCCGGACGACGCGGGGCAAAGCGCCAGGCATGGATCTGGAAGGCCAGCGGCCTGCCTGGAGTATCACCCGTGATGCCCCGGTCGGCCGTTCCGGTTCTCGCCCTCTTGGTCCTCTTTTTCAATGCCTCGTACGCGGACGAGCCTCCGCCTCTCGAGGCGGCGTGGCACTTGTCCCCCTCGGTCCTCCGTGACGCAACCCTGCCGGCCGGAATCGCCTCCGGCTCGGATGGTTCGGTGTACGTCGTGGAGGTCGGCATCGATCGGATTCAGAAATTCGACCCCGACGGCCAATTGGTGGCACGTTGGGGAGCTCCGAAGGGAGAAGCCGGAGATCTCGAGAAGCCGTTCGGGATCGCGGTCGGTCCGGACGATTCCGTCTACGTGACCGAAATGGGGCGCGCCCAGGTCCGTCACTTCGATGGCCATGGCCGAGAACTGAAGTCGTGGGGAGGCTTCGGCACGAAGGACGGACGGTTCCGGGAACCGCGAGGCATTGCCGTGAACACCGGCGGTCAGGTCTACGTGGTGGACGGACAGAATGGTCGCGTGCAGTGTTTCAGCCCCGAGGGTCGATTTCTGAACGCGTGGGGAGACTCGGCGCTTTCGTCTCCGATCGACATAGCGATCACCCCCGCGGGCGACGTGCTGGTGACCGATGTGGGATCTCACTGCGTGGATCGATTCAGGACCGATGGACTATTCTTGGAAAGCTGGCATCCAACCGATGGGTTCACCGCGATCGGCTTCTGGCCACAATCGTTGGCCGTCGCCTCCAATGGAACGGTGTATGTCGCGGATCCCTGGGCGGCAGAGGTTCTCGAGTTTTCAAGGGAAGGCCGCTTCCTTCGCCGCTGGCCGGATCATGAGCCTGGCCCATTTCCGTTTCATATAACTCCCGTTCGAGGAACCGGAGAAAGGTTGCCCCCGACCGGCCCCCCCAACACCCCCTTGGATCGGCGCGAGCTCAAAACCCCCCTTGCGCTGGACGTGGATGCGTCGCAGCGTCTCCTCGTGGTGGACCGCGGCCTCGCTCAGGTTCGTATCTACAGGCCCTGAACGGACTTCCTGACGGATTTCGAAATATCTGGGCCGAGACGTAAACGTTTGCCGGTGGATCGACGACGTATTGGATGAACGAGGCTTCCCGGGCGGACGTCCGGGAGGGGGGAAAGTGACCGACCCCAATATGGACAGCGAAGCTAACCCGGATCTCGAGCTCGCCCGACGCGCCGCGGCCGGCGACGAAGCCGCCTGGAGGGCGATTTACGTCGCCACCCGGGAGCGACTCTTCAGCCTTCTTGCCTATCAGCTCGGCAATCGGGAAGAGGCGATGGACGTGCTCCAGGACACCTACGTGAGCGCGATCCGTGGCATCGGAAGTTACCGAGGTGAAGGCAGCCTGGAAGCCTGGATGGCCGGCATCGCCATTCACCAAGCGCAGAGCTGGAAACGTCGCTTCTTGAAGAAGCGCAAACAAACCGATCCGTTGCCGGAGGCGTTGGATACCGCTGCGCCTCCGGGAGGGGATCCCGAAGCCCGGCGGCGACTCGCCGCCGCTCTGACCCAGCTTTCGGATCGACAGCGGCACGCGGTGCTCTTGCACGAATGGATGGGGTACTCGTTCGCCGAGATAGGGTCGATTTTAGGAACGAGCGAGGCTACTGCTCGCGTTCACGCTTTTCGAGGCCGCGATGCCTTGCGCGCGTTATTGGGGGACTCTCCCGCGCCCGATGCCGCGGCCTCACTCATGGAGCAACGATCATGAAGGAACTTTTCGAACGCCACCGCGATCATTTGACGCCCGAGGAAGACCAGGCGATCTGGGGACGCGTGGAGCAGAAGCTGTCTCACCGCCGGTCGTTCTGGCAGAGCTGGAGATTTCCGGTGTCGATGGCGGCCACGGCGAGCGCGTTTCTCTTGGTCTTTACGTTGACGCGCGGCTCTCACGAGCTGGCCACGGTCAATGTCCGCACGATCGAACCCCCCGTTTCGAGGATGACGAGGGACCATTCCATAGATCTCGGTCAGGAGTCACCACAGACGACTGGACGGATGGACAAGGCTCCTGCGCCAGCCGGGACTTTGAAGCGGGCTCCGAATCAAGTGCTGATCGAGCCCTCGACTCCGCAATCTTCACAAACCGGCACGCAGCCGGCGCCTTCGAAGGTAGACGGGAAGCAATCCATTGCCGAGCGCCAAACCAACCAGGCCGCGCCGATGGCAGACAGCTTCACTAGGTTGGAAATGCCCCCGCCGGAGGCGGGTTCGTCGGTGCAGAGCAAGGGGGCTGAAACGAACGGTCGTTCGTTTGATCAAGCGGTGCAGCGCGCGAAGTCCAAGGACGAGGGAACGTCACTCGAGACTCTGTCCGAAAGCCCGGCACCATCGACTTCCGATCGTCACTTCATGGGTACGCAACGACAGGGAAAACCCCGCGAGAACATCATCGAGCGTTTACCCGTAGCTGGTCTTTCTAGGAGTCATGAGGGTGCCATTCAGCAGCCACCTCAGACTGTGGTTAACGGCGATCTCGAGAAGCGCAAGGACACGTCCGGCTGGCCGAACTCCGTCGGCGGCACGACTCCCGTGAACGGGCAGGCGTTCGACGCGATGTTCTTCCAGCACTATGGCGTCAACCCGTTCATCGATCCCGAGGACGACAAGTTCGCGACCTTCGCGGTGGACGTAGACAACGCGTCCTACACGCTGACCCGCTCTTATCTCGAACGCGGTGCTCTACCGCCTGCGGAGGCCGTGCGAGTCGAAGAGTTCGTGAACTCGATGCGCCACGACTATGCCCCGCCGCGAAACGCCGATCTCAGCGCCGATCGTGAATGGGCACCTTCGGAGCACGGCACGTTCGCCATCCATCTGGAAGCGGCGCCCTCGCCGTTCGGCCCCGGGCTCGTGCTGTTCCGAGTGGGCCTCAAGGGGAAAGAGATCGCCGTCTCCGAGCGCAAGCCGGCCAACCTCACCTTCGTGGTCGACGTGTCGGGGTCCATGCAGCGCGAGAATCGCCTCGAGCTGGTGAAGCGCTCTCTCTTCTACTTGCTCGATCAAATGAACAACCGCGACCGGGTGGCGCTGGTGGTGTACGGCACGAACGCACGCGTGGTCCTGTCCCCCACCTCGCTTCGCTATCGGAGAACCATCGAGGACGCGATCGTTAGTCTGCAGCCGGAGGGATCCACCAACGCCGAAGCGGGTCTCCGAGAGGGATACGCCATCGCGAACGAATCCTTCGATCAACGCGCCAACAATCGCATCATCCTTTGCACGGACGGCGTGGCCAACGTCGGTCTGACCGATGCTGACAATATTCTCGACACGATCGGCCGCTCGGCGCGGCGGGGCATCGCGCTCACCGCGATCGGCGTTGGAATGGGCAACTACAACGACGTGCTGATCGAGAAGCTGGCTGACAAGGGCGACGGCAACTACTACTACGTCGACGACCTTGGCGAGGCCAAGAAAGTGTTCGTCGAGAACCTGACCGGAACGCTCCAGACCATCGCCAAGGACACCAAGATCCAGGTCGAGTTCGTGTCCGATGCGGTGCGCCGCTACAGACTGCTCGGATACGAAAACCGTGACGTTGCGGACCGCGACTTCCGGAACAATGCCGTCGACGCGGGCGAAGTGGGCGCCGGGCACGAGGTGACCGCGCTGTTCGAGATGAAACTCGACCGGCGGGCCACGCGCGGGCCGGTAGCCACCGTGCGCATCCGGTACCAGGATCCGGAAACCGGGCGGTTCACTGAGGAGGCTCGCACACTGCGGGCCGAGGACATCCTCTCCCGAGTCCAGAACGCCGACCCCACATTCAAGATGGATGCGGCGGTGGCGGAGTTCGCCGAGATCCTGCGCCACTCCTACTGGGCCAAGGACGGGAAGCTGGGGGACGCGCGTGAGCTCGCCCGGAATGCGAGCCGCTCGATGGATTCGCCCAAGGACGCGGAAGAAGTGGTGTCGCTGATCGGCAAAGCCGAGCAGCTCTGGTCGCGCACCCAACCCGAGCGCTGGCAGGACGACGACGTGCGCCCGCAGTGGGAGCCGGGGCAAGACAACGAGAAGTAGTGATGATCACTCGGACGGCTCGGATACTGGCAGTCACGGCCCTGGTCGTGGCTGCCGGTTTTTTCATGAGCTGCACCGCCCAAAACTCATCCTCCGGGGACATGGAACTCATGATGGATTTCCAGCCGCTCCCCCCCTGGGTTCTGGACATGATCGAGACTCTGTCCTCGCAACCGGTCGCCGATCCGCCCGCCTATATCGCCCGCTACTGGTATCGCAATCAAACTGTGTACTTCATTCCCGAGAAATGTTGCGATCAGTCGAGCACGCTCTATGATGTGAACGGGGTTGTCTTATGCCATCCGGACGGGGGGCAAAGCGGGGTCGGGGACGGCAAGTGTACGGACTTCTTCGAGATGCGAGAGCACGAGGAAATTGTCTGGCAAGATGACCGGCAAGCATCGGGAAATTCGAACGCTCCGGAGTTTCTGTTCTTAGCCCTCGCCACACTGCAATTCATTCATATAACATTGATGAATTGATCGACACCGATCGTGATCGCAGAGCGATTGGAGTAACAATGAAACGGATCGTCGTTACGGGAATGATTGCAGTTTTGTTTATTTTCAGTCTGGACGGGTGTGCGAAAGGGAAACCCGCTACTCATGCCTCCGGAAATACGGATGCCACGCCGTTGCCCACTCCCTCGAATCCGGAATCCTCGCTGGTCACATTGCGCCAGGGACAAGCCACTTCCCTCCCCCAGCATCCCGACGATGCCCTGACCTTCGTCGACGTTCCGCAGGATTCGCGATGCCCGATCGGCGGGCAGTGTATCTGGGAAGGAGACGCTACCGTGGTCTTGGTGGTTTCACAGGCTGGTACCTCCGACACCACCCGCATCGAGCTCCACACCAGCAGTCGATTCGCCACCTCCGGAACCTACAAGGGTCTGAACATCCACCTTCAAAAGGTGGATCCGCATCCTAAACTCGGCACGGTGATCCAGCTCCCCGATTACGTGGCCACGCTGGCCATCGCGCGTCAGTAAGACACCAACTCGGTCTGGAACGGTGGACTTCCGGCCAACTGGTTTTAAAACCAGTGGATTATGTAAAGTACGCACATGAACGAATCCCTGGCTGCGCCAAAGGCTCGGAAGGTACTCCCGCCGGTCTACTTCTTTGCGTCCCTGTTATTGATGCTGGTTCTCCACTACAAGTTTCCGGGGCCCAGCATCATTTCTGGACCGGTTCGATATTTGGGCATTGTTCTCATGGGGGCGGCCCTTGGTTTCGGCCTGTGGGCACGATTGCTGTTCGTGCAGGTGGGCACGACCGTGAAGCCGTTTCAGGAATCCTCCGAGCTCGTGGTCCAAGGGCCATTTCACTTCACTCGCAACCCCATGTACCTCAGCTTGACCACGCTCCTCCTCGGACTAGGGATTCTGCTGGGCTCCCTCACTCCCTTCTTCGTCATTCCTTTTTTCGTTTTGATCATCAATCGACGCTTCATCCCGGCTGAGGAGAGCATGCTCGAACGCCGGTTCGGGGAGTCCTATCGGGCCTATCGAGGGCGTGTCCGGCGCCGGATCTGACCCCGAACTGGTTTTAAAACGAGTGGATTATGTAAAGTAGCCGCCTCGCGGATCCTGGCTAAGCTATATATACTTTTTGCTAGGAGGCCAGGGGGAGGATTTGATGCGGGAGAGATTTGGCCTTACCGCTCTCTTAGCCATCGTCAGTGCGTTGGCGGCAGTGTCGTGTAACGAATCCCCCTCAATCCCGGCGGCAACCTATCCGACCACATATGAGGCCTTGCCAGCCCTTGAACGCGACGCTTTGATCGCCCAATTCGACCATGAGAACCCGAATTACTGCGCCACCCTCGACGCGTATGGATTCACGCAATATTCCCCCGTCTGCACGCGCCACGTAGAGCCGGTAACTTGCTCGAACGCCGATCAATTCATTGAGCAGGCCAAGGCCGATGTCCTACGGAATCAGAAATTCACCGGCGTGCTCCACGGTGAGGAATTAAGACTTTGGCATTACGATTGCTTCGAATCTAACTACTTTCCTGGCATTAATATTTACTTCGCGAACCAACTCTGGGATGACCTCGAAGTTATCGACACGCAGTTGGTCGTACATCTAAGTGACAATGGAACCTGGTCCATCCATGGACATCACTATCCCGAGATCGCGGTGCCGCCACCCACTGTTTCCGCCAAGGCGGCGGAGAGGAGCCTTGTGGGCACGACGCTCACAGGATCCAACGAGTATATTGTGAAAGAAGATTCTTTCGTCGGGAGTCCCGTTCGAGTCGTTTATCCCCTGCAGGCCGAAGACCGGATCGAGCTACGCGTCACATGGAGCATCAACGTAGCCAACACCTGGATCGTCTTCGTGGACAGCGTGACCGGCGAAGAGGTCGCCGTGTCGCCGCAATTCCGAGACTAGCTACACCCCGTCGGCCAGACGCTGGGCCAAAAACGGCGGCAAACCGGCGTCGACGATCTTCTTCTGCACGTTCGCGATTGGATATTCCAAACGCCGCATCATGACCGCCCGCGCTTCGGAGTCATACCAGGCGTAGCCGCATCGAGGGTCGCGGTCACGCGGCTGGCCCACGCTCCCCACGTTCACCAGATAACGGCGATCCCGGTGGATGCGCACCGGAACGTCAGAGGAAAAGGGCAAGGCACGAATCTCTTCGCCTTCTTCTTCCACAACAATGGGCAAGTGGGAGTGGCCCACGAAGCAAATCTGCTCCGGAAATGCTCCGAGCTGACGCTTGGCTTCCTGGTAGGACAGGATGTACGTCCACCGCTCCGGATCCATGGGGCTGGCGTGAACGAGATGCATACCGTCCAAAACCTTTTTCAAAGGCAGGGAGCTCAAGAACGCAATGGAGTCCTTGTCCAGGGCCGAGGTCGTCCATTCCGCCGCCGCCCGCGCGTATTCGTTGAAGCCCAATGTATCGATCCGGCCCAGCGCGGCATAATCGTGGTTGCCAACCACGGTCACTTCGCAGACGTCGCGCACCCGAGCCACGCAGGGATTGGGGTCAGGGCCGTACCCCACGATATCGCCCAGGCAGACGATGCGATCGGTTTCCTGCTTGGCGATGTCCGCCAGAACCATCTCGAGCGCATCCAGGTTGGCGTGAATGTCGGAAATGAACGCAGTTCTCACCAGATCTCCTTAGAATCCATCGTCGTCAAGACTCCTCCGACGGCCGGTGATCTCGCGCCACGCGATCGAGCACGCCGTTCACGAAACGGCCGGACTCGTTCGATCCGAACCGTTTCGCGATCTCGATCGCCTCGTCCAGGATGATTTCCGTGGGTAGTTCGGGCTCGTAGAGAAGCTCAGCCGCGCCTATCCGTAACATGCTTCGGTCCAGGACGGCTAGCCTTTTCAGCTCCCAGTTCTGGAGCGCGGCCCGGAGAGCCGCATCGATTTCGACCAAATGGCTCAATACCAGAGCAAAGAGCCGGGATGCATAGGCCCGGATTTCCTCGGGCAGCTTGGGATTCGCGGCCAGTTCGCCGGCCACGGATTCCATCGAATCCCCCACCACCTCGGCGCGATACATCGCCTGCAGACAGGCGACGCGGGCCCGGCGGCGGCGACCGCCGGGGCCCCCTTTATCGGGGAGATCGCGCGCGGAGCTCATGCGTCACCTCCCGACGCTTTGCAGCTTGCGTCGCAAGATCACCATCTCCGCGGCTGCCAAAGCGGCGTCGGCACCTCGATTCCCCAGGACTCCCCCGCAGCGTGCCAGAGCCTGCTTCGCGTTTTCGGCGGTTACGATGCCGAACGTCGCCGGCACACCCGTCAACTGCGGAATGGATGCCAGGCCAGAGGTGACCTCGCGCGCAATCAATTCGAAATGAAGCGTTGCTCCCCGAATGAGAACCCCCAAGCCCACCACGGCATCATACCGGCCGCTTTGGGCGGCGAACAACGCACCCTGGGGAACCTCGAACGAACCCGGAACACGAATCACATCGATGTCCCGTTCGGGAACTCCCACACCCAGGAGCGCCCCCTGAGCGCCCTGGATCAACGGCAGCACGTGAACCTCGTTCCAGCGCGCCGCCACCAGCGCGAAGCGGGCCCCCGTGAGAGATGCGTCGCTCAAGAGCGACCCTCCGTCGGGCGGGACATCGTTTCCTTGGGCGAGTCCAGATTCACTTCCAGATCCGAAAAATCGATCAAGTGACCGAGCTTTTCTCTCTTGGTGGCGAGATAACGCGCGTTATCGAGGCCGGCGTCGACGAGAATCGGCACGCGCTCCACGATGTCGATCCCGTAGGTTTCCAAGCCATGTTGCTTGGCGGGGTTGTTCGTGAGCAGCCGAACGTGCGTGGCCCCCAGATCGGCGAGAATTTGCGCTCCAATCCCGTAATCACGCTCGTCGGGACGGAATCCAAGATGGAGGTTCGCTTCCACCGTATCCAGGCCTTCGTCCTGAAGCGCATAGGATCGAATCTTGTTGCCGAGACCGATCCCCCGGCCTTCTTGAACCAGGTAGAGGAACACGCCCCGGCCTTCCTTCTCGATGCGGCGCAGCGCTTCTTGCGTCTGCTCGCCGCAGTCGCAACGGAGTGATCCCAGGATGTCGCCGGTAAGACAAGAGGAGTGAAGCCGCGCCAGAACCGGTTCCCCCGGCGTGATCACACCCTTGGTGAGCGCGACGTGATCGTAGTCGTCAACCGCGCTCCGGTAGAGATGGAGATCGAAATCTCCGTACCGGGTGGGTAGATGTGTCGTAGTGATGCGGCGAACCAAGCGATCGCGACGGAATCGATACGCGGTGAGCCCCGCAATCGTGATGACCTTGAGCTGGTGCTTGCGGGCAAAGCGCATGAGATGAGGCGGACGAGCCATCGTCCCGTCTTCTTCCAGGATCTCGCACAACACGCCGACGGGGACGCGGCCGGCCAGCACCATGAGATCGACCACCGCTTCCGTATGGCCGGGGCGCCGGAGCACCCCTCCGGGAACAGCCCGCAGAGGGAACACGTGTCCGGGCCGGGCGAAGTCCTCGGGCCGGGTATCGTCGGCAGCCAACGCCCGAATGGTGAGCGCTCGATCCTGCGCGCTGATTCCGGTCGTGGTTCCTCGCTTCACATCCACGGACACCGTAAACGCAGTACCGAGACTGGTCGTGTTGTCACGCACCATGAGATCGAGGCCCAAGCGCCGTAGGCGTTCCTCCGACATCGGCACGCACAACAAACCGCGCGCTTCCTTGATGATGAAGTTCACCTGGGCGGAGGTCATCGTTTCGGCCGCGCAGACGATATCGCCTTCGTTCTCCCGGTCCTCACCGTCCAGAACGACGATCATCTTGCCGGACCGCAGGTCCTCCAAGGCGTCTTCGATGCTGTCGAACGTGAACTCGCGGTCTACCTGAACGTCGTCGATGCTCATCTTGCTTTCCTCGTCTCCGCCGGAAGCGCCTCCAATGTGCGCTCCACGTACTTTGCCAGCACATCCGTCTCCAGATGTACCCGGCGTCCCGTCTCGTACTCTCCAAACAACGTGGCCTCGAGCGTATAGGGCACGATCGAGACCCTGAATCCTTCCGTCTCCACGTTGGCCACGGTGAGGCTCACCCCGTCCACCGCCACCGACCCCCGGAGCGCGATTTGGCGAAAGAGCTCTGACGGCGCGCCGATCGTGAACCACACCGCACCTTTGGCCGGAAGCCGGGATAACACTGTGCCCGCTCCGTCCACGTGGCCGGTGACCAGATGCCCGTCCAAGGCGTCCCCGACTCGCAGACTAGGCTCGAGGTTGACTCGATCTCCCACGCGCATCTCGCCGAGCAGGGTTCGCTCCAGCGTTGCCCCCACCGCATCGAAGAAAACCACTCCGTTTCGCGCCTCCACCACGGTCAAGCACACTCCGTTCACCGCCACGCTCGACCCCGGTTCCAATCCGGGCAAGTCCATACAAACGCCGAGTCGAATGCCGCCTCCTCGCGCTTCCGCGAGCACGATCTCGCCCATTCCCCGCACGATGCCGCTAAACATGACCCGTCTCCGGGTCCCACCATTGCGCATACTCGGGAACCAAGGTGAACAGCCAATCGGGCCCCAAAGGCTGGATGTTCGAGCGGCTGATTTTGAGCGCGCGCACCACCGATGGGACGCGAAGCCCCTCCGCCCAGCTCGGGCCACCTCCGCCCAAAAGCAGCCGTCGCGACATGGCGAGCCAGATCACATCCACGAGATGCGCCTCGATGAACTCCCCCGCCACCGTCCCTCCCCCTTCCAGGAGAACGTTCGTGTATCCGGCCTCTCCCAAGCGCTCGGCAAGTTTGGCCAAGTCGATGCGACCGGGCGCACGTTCCGGAAGCACCCAGACGTCCACGCCTTGGCGCTCGAGCGCTTGTCTCGCGCTCGCGGGCGCCCCTTCGCTTGCCACGGCAATGCGACGCGCACCATCGGCTTTCCAAAATTTCGCGGCACTGGAAACTCCCAATCCCGCATCCACGACAATACGATCCGGATTCCGGCCCCGAACCTTTCGGGTGGTGAGAAGTGGATCATCGTGACGCACCGTTCCCGCACCCACGAGCACCGCATCCGCCTCGCGACGCCGACGGTGCACCCAAACCCGCGCAATGTCGGAGCTGATCCAGCGCGAATCCCCGGACGCCGTGGCAATCTTTCCGTCCAGGGACGCTGCCATCTTGAGGGCAAACCGCGGACGCTTCCGCTCGACTCTCGAGGCAAACCCCGCCAGCAAGTACCTCGCCCGCCGCTCCTCCATGCCGACCCGCGCCTCCAGGCCCGCCGCCAGCAATGCCTCTAACCCACGGTTCGAATCCGGGTTGGGATCGCGCACCGCGATGTTCACCCGCCCGATGCCCGCGGCAACGATCCGGGGAACGCAGGCCGGCGTGCGACCCTCGTGATTGCAGGGCTCGAGCGTCACATGGAGCGTGGCGCCCCGCGCGCGCGCGCCCGCCTGCTCCAAAGCCAGCACTTCCGCGTGAGGCGATCCGGCCTCCTGATGAAACGCCGCCCCCACCACAGTCCCCTCTTGCACGACCACAGCTCCCACGGGGGGATTGGGGCGAGTGGATCCCATGCCCCGTCGCGCGAGGACGAGAGCCATGGCCATGGCGCGGCGATCCGATGTGTGTCCCATAGGCGGGCAACAAAAAACCCCGAAGGGCAGATTTCGGGGTGAAGAGGGCGCACCGATCCCGGACGCCCGAACGCCTACCGGCCCTTCTCCCATCCCGACTGTACGGTCGGCGCCCGAATTTCACGGGCTCGTGCTCGGGCGTTTGCCCTCGCTCGCGGGCTATCACCGCCGGTGGGGACTTGCACCCCGCCCCGAAGGTCCTTCTTTTCCAATCTCTTCCCGGCCCGAACCTGCTCGGGCGGGTACAGAACCTCAAAGGGTACCCCGGGGCCCTTTTCCGGGTCAAGAAAAGCGCCTGATCGAGAAATAAAGGGACCACTCAAGAAATTACCCGCTCCGGCCGAAAATACGAGCCACACGAGTGGATGGATGCTCGTCAACGCCGCGAAGGGGGGTACACCATGCGGCCAGACCGACATGGATTCTTGAAGGCCGGGTTTTTGATCTCGGTCCTCTTGGTTCCCCAAACGCTTGTCGCAGCCGAATTCGGGGTCAGCGCGCAGGGGACCTTCACCTATCAGACCGGTGACGACGAGGCGTTCGACCTCAACACCATGAACCGCGGCGATAATCCCTTCTCGACCTTTCGATTCCTGATCGCGAGCCGGGCGATCATCAACGAGAACACAAGCTTCTACCTCGAAGTGCCTGTCGACGCCAACGCCAGTTCGAGCGTATTCATCACCTATCTCCGGCCCTTTGCCAGATTGACCAAGGTGGGCGGCGCGTCGTGGCTCAACCTGCAGGCGGGCCGACTTCCCACCGTCTTCGGAACCTTCGGGGAGCGGAGCAATTCCACCGAGACTGAGCTCATCGGTATCCCGCTCCTTTACTTCTACCATTCCGCGGCGCGGGGCGACATCGTCCCGGCCGACAACGATTACTTCTTTCAACCTGGCGTGCGCGGGGGCGGATATCTTCCGACCACCTACAACAACCGCATGTCGTTTGCCGGCATGCCGCCGGTCTATGACTCTTGCTGGGATGTCGGAGCGGAGCTCTACGGAACCGCGAGCGGCGTCCAATACTCGCTGGCTGCGGTGCAGGGCACCGCGTCGCGTCCTTCCATTGCGGGCAAGGACAACAACGACGGGAAGGGCGTCATTGGGCGGGTTGGGTATGAGACCCAGTCGGGGCCCCTGTTTGGCTTACGATTTGGCCTGTCGGGCGCAACGGGGGCCTACCTCAACCAATCCATGGAATCGGACCCCAACTTTCCGGCGGGTAAGACTGCCGAGGATTTCACGAACACGGTTTTGGGCGGGGACTTGAGCTTTGCTCGCGGCCCGTGGCAATTCTTCAGCGAGGTGGCTCGGGCATCGTACGAGGTACCGAACGTGAACCCCACGCTCTACGTGACCGGTTACTACGTCGAGCTCGTGCGCGACCTCGGACCGGCCTGGTCCGTGGCGGCCCGTCAGGAGGGGCTCTACTACAACAACATCACCTCCAGCACCGGAGTCACCCAGACCTGGGATTACAACATCTCGCGCTGGGAAGCCTCGCTCGCCTACCGCTTCCGGCAAGGCACGCGTCTTCGGCTGGGCTATCAATCCACGCACGTGCCCGATGCGTCCGATTTGTCGGGGCATTTGGTCGCCCTGCAACTCCAGGTGTGGACACGATGACCCGCGCGCTCTTGGCTTGCCTGTGCGCACTCATTTGGGGAGTCCCGGCCTTTGCCGGGGAGGTCACGGGAACCATCGATCTTCCCCGCCGGCCCGCGCCGGGGGTTAATGTGGATCTCTATGGGAAGTACGACACGCCGGACTCGCCCCCCGACCAGAGCGGTGGCGGCAAGCTCGACGGGGTCGTGTTCCTGCGCTCAGAGACCAACGACGTTATCCCTGGGTCGCTTCCCGTCCCCATCATGGATCAGAAGAACGCCCATTTCGTGCCCCGTATCGTGGTGGTCCCGGCGGGCGGGCGGGTTCGCTTTTTGAACAGCGATCACATGTTTCACAACGTGTTCTCGCTCTCTCCGATCAAGAAGTTCGATCTCGGCCGCTATCCCAAGGGAGATTCCCGGCTCGTCACCTTCCCCCATGCCGGCGTCGTCCAGGTGTTCTGCGACATTCACGCCGAGATGATCGGGTTCGTGGTGGTCGTGGACGCTTCGCATTACGCGGTGCTCGACGCGAGCGGTCACTACCGGATCTCGGATGTTCCCTCGGGTAACTACGAGGTTGCGGTGTGGGCCGAAGGCATGAGCCAGTTCCGAACGGTCGGCCGGGTCACGGTTCCCACGAGCGGCGCGGCCGAGTTCACGGCCAGCCTCGTCGACCCACGGTAATTCGCATGCGCTGGTCGCTCCAGCGAAAGCTGTTCATCACCATCGGCGCCGGCACGGCGACGTTGGCCCTCATCATGTCGCTGCTTTTGGATCTGACCGTAGTGGAGGAAGTCCAAAAGCACGAGGACCGGGCGCTCGCCCAAACTCAGGCCGCGTTCGAAGCCTTGCAGGCGCATCGGCGAAGTTTGCTGCTCGAACGGTGCCGGTTGGTGTCCGAGCTTCCCTACTTCAAAGCGGCGGTGTCGGTGTATGACCCATCGCTCTCTCCGGCCCAGCAAGCCGAGGCCATCTCGACGGTGACTGACATGGCCCGCCGGATCCTCGAGCACATCGATGTCGATCTCATCACGTTGACCACGGAAAACGGCACCCCGCTCTTGGCGGTCGGCTCGGCGCTCGATCGTGCCTACGACCCCGCTCCCTTGACCGCGCTGGCCCGGCAGGCCATGCGGAACATGACCTCGGACGGATTCGTGGCGGTAGGAGATCAGCTGGTTTATGTCACCGCGGTCCAGGTGGACGTAGGCAACGTTCGAACCGGGGCCCTGTGTCTGGGCACCTCCCTCGATACCGAGATCGCCAACTCGCTCGAAGACATGACGGGGAGCGCGATCGTGCTTCTCGGCCGTCAACGCGTCTTCGCCATGAGCCGCGGGGTTCCTTTGGCCGCGGAAACCGAATTGGGTCATCGCAGTGCGGCGCCTCGCTCGGCGGCCCACCGCGAGATCCTCAAACTGGAAGGCACGCGGTACCGCAGTTTGTGGCTGCCCTTCGAGGGGCCCGGAAAAGAACCCTTGGGTTCATTCGTGGTGTTGCGTTCCGAGGACGAGGCGTTGGCGTTCTTGGCTCATGTGCGCGAAGGATTGGTAGCCATCGCGTCCTTGGCCATTGCCATTGCACTCGCGTTTTCGTTCTTGTTTGCGCGCCACATCACCGTGCCGCTTCGGAAACTCGTGGCGTTCACGGAACGACTGGGGGCGGGCGATTTGAGCGCCGAGGTCGCGATCAGCACTCACGATGAGCTTGGGCTCCTAGGCGATTCCTTCAATCGCATGGTCGCGAGCCTGGGCGAATCGCGACGGCAGCTCGAGTCTTCCAACCGCACCCTGGAAGAGCGGCGGGTGGAGCTCGAGCACACGAACCAGGATTTGCGCCGTTCCAAAGAAGAGACGGAGCGGGTCAACCATGCTTTGGAAGAGGCTCACGCTCAGGTCATCCAGGCCGGAAAGATGGCCGTCTTCGGCGAGTTGGGGGCGGGGCTGGCTCACGATCTCAAGCAGCCCCTCGCGTCCATTCGCGGCTTTGCCCAGCTCATGGGCCGCCGCTTGGGGAATAAGGATCCCGAGGTCGAGCGGCATCTCAAGCTCATCATCGAATCCGTGGATCACATGAACCAGATCGTGGCCGCCCTCAAGGATTTCGCCCGCAAATCCAGCGTGGAGTTCCGCGAAGTCGACGTCAACCAGGTCTTGGAGCGCACCTGCTTGCTGTTCGAGGGACAATTACGTTCCCGCAGCGTGAAACTCGAAGTGGACTTGGAAAAGAATCTGCCGTCAGTGCGCGGCGAGCCCAACCAGCTCCAGCAAGTGTTCACGAACCTTCTCGCCAACGCGCGTGACGCTCTGGAACCCGGTGGAGGCACGGTGCGGGTGCGAAGCCAATCGCTGGGGGGCGGAGATCAAGTCGTGATCTCGGTCACCGACAACGGCCCCGGCATTCCTCCCGAACATTTGGCCAAGATCTTCAGCTCGTTCTTCACCACCAAGCCCGAAGGCAAAGGCACCGGGCTAGGACTCTCCATCACCGAAGGCATCGTGAGCGATCACGGCGGACGCATCGATGTGTCGAGCCGCCCCCTCGAAGCCACCACGTTCCGCATTTATTTGCCGGCGCATACCGCCGGATTGTCCCGAGCGGCTTAGTGGTCCGTGTCACCAGTCACGGGCCACTAATTCCGCTGGGTCAAATCACCCACCCCCGAACCAGCCGCATTCGCAAGTTGCACGCAAGCCTCTAATCTTTCTTTACTTGCCGGGTGGGTGATATAACCCATTGCAATATAACGTCTTACCGTGATAAACTTTTCGCGTTGGATTCCGTAACGCTCCCTGGAGGGTCTCAGCATCATGAAAACTGCAACGCTTCTCATCTTGGCCGTTATCGGCCTCTCAGTTCCCGGGTGGGCCCTGGCCGCTATGCCGGCCGGCAAGATCGCCGTCATCCGCGTGACGGCCATCGACGGGCTTGCTCAAGCGAAGGGTGAAGGCAGCGAAGCCCGCACGAACGCCTACACGTTCGACGGGACCGACTACCGCATCAACCACGACGCGCTCTCGAGCCTGGACGGCGTGCAGACGCTGCTCCTCATCGATCGCCGCAAGGACGAGATGAACGGCACTGCGATCACCCGCCGCTTCTCCCAAGAAGTGCGCTCGTTTCCGTCCCTCAACTTCGTGGTCACCGACCTCAAGGGGAAAGTGCTCTCCTACCAGGTCGCGATGATCGGCGGAAACCTTCGCCTCCTCGGCGATCCCGATCAAATTCAGGCGACCGCGGGCTCCGGCGGGCCCTTCCATATCTGGAAGGTTGAAAGCTACGACCTCGTAGACCGCGCCGCGATTACGCTCGACTAACTGCTCACACGAGCGAGTCAAGCCCGCCAGGGTCGTGGCCGCTATCCTGGGGGGCTACGAAGGGGAGAGACCCAGTTTGGGTTCTCTCCCCTATTTTTCTGTCTTGGGTTTGACGGCGTAGACGAGAAGCTCGGGGAATTCCGTGGTGATGGCGCGGCTGGAAAAGCGTCCCGAGTCGACGCCGAACCCGATTACGTTCCGAAATCCGACGTGTTCCAGGTCGCGTTTAATGCCCGGGAATACATAGTAGCGCTCGCGTACCGGAAGCTCTTCCAGAACATCCCCTTCGATCTGCACTCGTTCCGTGCTCGATAAGTAATTCGTTTGCGGATCGAATCCCGAGAGATCTTTGCGATGGCGAACGAGATGGAGAAGACTCATTGCGCTCAAGGCAATGCGGCCGCCGGGCTTGAGGGCGGCAAACGTGGAATCGAGCACGGATAGGTTTTCCTTGTCGGATTCCATGAGTCCGAACGCGCCCCCGCCGAGAAGCAGTGCGGCATCGTACTTTTCCCGCGAATGCACGTGACGGGCGTCTTCCTTGAGGAAATGCACTTCGAGACCCAGGGCCTCCGCGGTTCGGCTGCCAATGGCCAGCAGCTGATCTGAAAGATCGATCGCAGTAACGTGGGAGAATCCCCGACGCGCGAATTCGAGCGCGTGTCGCCCCGCTCCGGACGCGACGTCAAGGATCTCTTCTTCCGGCTTCAGTTCCATGAGCTCGACTAGAAAATCGGCTTCCTGAGCCACTTCGGGGCCAAAAGGAGCCTCTTTTTCTGTTTCCAGCTCCGGCAACGTCAGCACATGATGCATTTTGCGAGGGGGGCGTTGGGCCACCATTCAAACCTCCGGTTTTTCGAATCCGTGATTGCGGCTAGCATCGCACAAGCTCGCATCGCGGAGCAAACGGGCCGAATCGAGTAGACTACGGCCATGACGCAGGAATCCGCCGGTTCCGGGGAAGTGGCCACGCGCATCTTGGTGCGGATCTCCGGCGACGTGTCCACGAAAACGGGTGGCACGCTCGACCGTTTTTCGCGCCGGCTGGCCGCCAATGTGACCGATGCATTGTCCTCGAGCGGGATCGTTCATCGCTTGGACCGAGGACGGTTCCGTCTGTTGCTCGAGGTCGATTCACCGGCCGCGCTCGATGTGTTGGTGCGCGTATTCGGCGTGCAATCCGTGTCTCGGGTCGAATCGCGAAACTGGGAAAGCCTGGAGGACGTGATTGCTCATGGCGAGGCTTTCTTTCGGGATCGCGTGCGGGGGAAACGATTTGCCGTGCGCGCACGCCGCACCGGACGCACGGAACGCATTCCGTTTCGCTCCCCCGAGGTCGAGCGGGCGCTCGGACGTGCCCTCCTGCCCTATGCGGATCGCGTGGATCTGTCTTCTCCCGAAGTGACCGCGTATGTCGATGTGCGTCCAGGCGTGCTCTATCTCTACGATGAAAAGCTGTCCGGCTACGGCGGGCTGCCGGTAGGGATCGAGGGCCAGGCCGTGGCCCTGATCTCGGGCGGTTTCGATTCCGCGGTAGCGGCATGGCTCATGCTGAAACGAGGGGTCGCGCTCGATTACGTATTCTGCAACTTGGGCGGCGATGCACACCGGCGGAGCGTCGTCAGCGTGCTCCAAGTTCTAGCGGAGGAATGGAGCCACGGAACCCGGCCTCGGCTCTTTGAAGTTGATTTTGCCCCGGTGGTGAAGGAGTTAGAGCGGTCGATCGTCCCCAAGTATTGGCAGATCCTGCTCAAACGCCTCATGTTGCGCGCGGCGGAGCGGATAGCCAAGGGGGAGAGAGCATTGGGGTTGGTCACCGGAGAAGCGATGGGACAGGTGTCATCGCAAACGCTGTCCAATTTGGGCGTGATTTCGCGGGGATTTGAGCTTCCCATCTTCCGCCCGGTGATCGGCTGTAACAAGGACGAGATCATCGCCCTCTCCCGGGACATCGGAACGTTCGTGGGATCCGTCGGCACGGAAGAGTACTGCGCGATTCTCCCCCGCTATCCGGCGACACACGCGGAAAGCTGGCGAATCGAAGCCGAGGAAGCGAAGTTCGATTGGGCGCGGATGAATGCGTTCCTGCATGAAGCCCATGAAGTAGACATCCGTTCCGCGCGAATGGACACGTTGGATGAAGGGGTAGAGTTGGAGCGGATTCCCGGGAATGCGATGGTTTTGGATTTACGTTCGCGTCGAGCCTTCGACGCATGGCATGCCGGCGGAGCGCTTCACCTGGATTTCTTCGAAGCCTTGCGATCCTTTGGAAGCTTCGCGCCCGATCGAACGTACGTGCTCTACTGCGAGATTGGACAGAAGAGCGCGCATTTAGCCGAGCTCATGCGGAAGGCGGGGTTCCGGGCGTTCCATGTGAGGGCGGGCGTTCGCACGTTGCTGAAGCAAGAAACCGGACTGTTGATTTCTTAAAAGGCTGGACATGAAAAGGCCGGGGTAAAGGCACCCCGGCGTTTTCGAACCCCCCAAACAGTCAGGAGAGCTACGTGGATTTCGACTCGCCTCTCACTTGGCGCTCTTCAAGCCGACAGGGCTCGACGAAGCACGCAATTCCCCTGATGGAGAGGTCCCCCTGGAGAGAGTTCAGTTCGGCCGCTTTAAATGCACACCTCATGCCATCCCCAGACAAATCCCGTAAGTAGCTATAGGGGAAATTCTTAAATCTCCAGCTTCCCCTATTGGACCTGGCATCGTTTGGAAAATGTGTAGGTTTTCCTGACGGTAGAGCTCCGTTTGAGCGGCACTCTGTTCTAGGAAGGCAGGGTGTACACTAGCGGCATCGGGAGCCCCTTTTCGGCGGGGCTGAGAGGGTGGAGGCGCATCCACCGACCGTTCGAACCTGATCTGGGTCATGCCAGCGAAGGGACCAAAAGAATTTTGGTGCCTAGCCGCCGGCAACCCGGCGGCTTTTTTGTTTGTCGAGAAGGAGACCGGGATCGTGAAAACCGTGTCGTTTCCAAAACCATCGGGTCGGCGCGTGTACCTGGATGCCAAGGATCTACGCGTGCCGGTGCGCGAGATTTCCTTACCGGATCCTCAGGATCCCGTTCGTCTGTATGACACGAGCGGTCCCTACGGCGACGCCAGCGTGACGATAGATCTGGATAAGGGACTGCCTCGCCTTCGGACTCCTTGGATTCTCGATCGCGGAGACGTCGAAGGGGCCTCGCGTCCGCGGATGCTTCGCGCTCGGAACGGATCTCGACCGACGCAGCTGGCCTATGCGCGGCGTGGCCTCGTCACTCGAGAAATGGAATTCGCCGCCCTTCGGGAAGGGGTATCGCCGGAATTGATTCGCGATGAAATCGCCCGGGGCCGCGCCATCATCCCCGTGAACATCAATCACCCCGAGAGCGAACCGATGGTCATCGGACGCAAGTTCCTGGTCAAGGTGAACGCCAACATCGGGAACTCGATCGTGTCATCTTCCATCGAGGAGGAAGTGGAGAAACTCGTATGGGCGGTGCGATGGGGTGCGGACACCGTCATGGACCTCTCCACCGGACGCGACATTCACGAAACCCGGGAGTGGATCCTTCGTAATTCGCCCGTTCCCATTGGCACCGTGCCCATCTATCAGGCTTTGGAAAAAGTGGGGGGCAAGGCCGAGGAGCTGACCTGGGAGATCTTCCGCGACACGCTGATCGAGCAAGCGGAACAAGGCGTGGATTACTTCACGATTCACGCCGGGGTTCGGTTGCCGTTCATTCCCCTCACCGCGAATCGCATCACCGGCATCGTATCGCGGGGCGGATCCATCATGGCGAAGTGGTGCCTCGCCCATCACGAGGAGAGCTTCCTTTATACAAGATTCCGCGAGATCTGCGAGATCTTGGCCGCCTACGACGTGAGCTTCTCGTTGGGGGATGGGCTGCGTCCGGGATCGATTGCCGATGCCAACGATGCGGCCCAGTTCGCCGAGCTCGATACGTTGGGCGAGCTGACCCGCGTGGCCTGGGAGTACGACTGTCAGGTCATGATCGAGGGCCCGGGGCACGTACCCATGCATCTCATCCAGGAGAACATGGAGCGTCAGCTCAAGGCGTGTCACGAAGCGCCCTTTTACACGCTGGGGCCCCTGACCACCGACGTCGCCCCCGGCTATGACCACATCACTTCGGCCATCGGCGCGGCGATGATCGGGTGGATGGGGACGGCGTTATTGTGTTACGTGACCCCCAAGGAACACCTGGGTCTTCCCGACAAAGACGACGTGAAGGCCGGCCTCATCGCTTACAAGATCGCGGCCCACGCGGCGGACCTGGCCAAAGGTCACCCGGGGGCGCGGGCCTGGGACGATGCATTGTCGCGGGCGCGCTTCGATTTTCGTTGGGAGGATCAGTTCAATTTGTCCCTGGATCCGGACACCGCGCGATCATTCCACGACGCAACCCTGCCGGCAGCCGGAGCCAAAGTAGCCCACTTCTGCTCGATGTGCGGCCCCAAGTTCTGCTCGATGCAAATCACCCAGGAAGTCCGGGAGTATGCGAAGTCGCACGGGATGAGTGATCAGGCGGCGGTGGAGAGCGGTTTGGATTCCAAAGCGGAAGAATTCAAGCAGCTCGGCGGCGAGATTTACGTGAGCCCCATTTAACGCCTTGAATACACGATCGCTCTCCTCGGCAAGATACGGCGTTTTCTTCATTCTTGTGGTCCTGGCCATCATGGACCAAATACGTCGGGAACCATCGGAGTTCACGACAAGAACATTCTCCGATTCGCAAGAAGTCTTTCGCTCGAAAACGGACCACGAGAGAGTGCGAGCCGAGCGTTCGTCCGCACTCCTTTTTCCGAGAGCGCCCTGTTTGTGCTGGTCTGAAGGTACCGACCCCGCCGTCATTGAGGCGTTTGAGCATAGGTACGCCCAAATCATGTCGCCTCAATATGATTACAATGAACCCGAGCGATGGGTCCATACGGCCACGAATACCCACCTGGAGCGAGGAGATCCGCTGACCCTCACCTGGGGCTTTCTTCCCGACACGGTCGAGGTCCAGGGGTTCAACGGTTTTTTCCCAAGCCGGTTGATTCGAATGATGGACGGCCAATATGGCGCGGGGCCGGGTGGCGACGACCTCACTCAGCGCCCGTGGTTCTGGATTTTTCAGGCGGTATTCGATCGCTGGAGCGCGGTGACCGGCGCACGTTACATCTATGAACCTCATGACGATCAAGCCCCGTTTCCTGACAGCGATGGCATTCTGGGCGTTCGTCCGGACATCCGTATCGCTGCCGTTCCGCTCGATGGGAATGAGGGTTACAACATCTACGCCTTCAACTACGCGCCGTCCGGCGGCGGAGACATGGTTCTCGATTTCGACAACGGAGCCAATTTCGGGAATCGGGATTACAATTCCCGTTTTATTCGCAACGTGGTCGCTCACGAACATGGGCATGGTCTGGGGCTACTGCATGCTTGTCCGATCGAGCAAACGAAACTCATGGAGCCGACCATCACCACCCGTTTCGACGGGCCGCAGCACGATGACATTCTAGGAGCGAACCGATCGTGTGGCGATCGTTTTGAATTTCCAAACGGCGACGACACACCGGCATCGGCCTTCGATCTAGGCAGCCTGGCCCCAGCTGATACCGTACGCCAGGATACGTTGAGCATCGATGGCAGAACGGACGAGGATTACTACGCCTTCACCGTGCCTCCCACCATGCGGGTTACGGTGACGATCACCCCGGTCGGGTACCGGTACTACAGTTCTACTGAGGCGTCGGGATGCTCCCCGTTCGATTACTTCGACTCAAGACGTCAGAACAATATCGGTTTTCAGCTCCTGGGCCAGGATGGCAGCAAGGTCTTGGCTTCTGGCGATTACATGCCTCTTGGGCTGCCGGAAAGCGTGGAGAACTTTCTCCTCAGCGATGGTCCCGGAACCTACTTCATTCATGTCTTTGGAGACACGGACAAGGTGCAGCTCTACGACTTAGAAGCCACGGTTTCCGCAGGGCAAGCTCCGGTAGCCATTTGCAAGAATGTGAAGGCGTGTCAGGGAGTGTTCGACCTGAACCGTTTCAACGCTGGTTCCTACGATCCTGACGGTGATCCCGTTACATTCACCGTCATTCCTTCAGGTCCTTTCTCCCCCGGGGCCACCGAGGTGATCCTGATCGTTTCGGATGGCTACAATGCCGATACGTGTCAGGCCATGGTTACCGTCAATCGTCCTCCGGTGGCGATGGCGCACGATATCACCGTGGCCGGCGACATCACCCAAAGCTGCCAATCCAACGTCGCACCAAATGCCATCGATAACGGTTCGTCGGATCCGGACGGCGACACCTTGGTATTGACGTTGGCCCCTCCCGGCCCATTTCCGCCCGGGGTAAACCAGGTCAAGCTCATCGCCACCGACCCGTGTCATGCGAGCGATACCGCGGATGTGCAACTTACCGTCAACTGCCCAGTGGGGGTCCGGCTCTTGAGCTTCACCGCCGAGAGAAATCCAGAGGGGGCCCTGATCCGCTGGTCCATTGCCGATCCGGTCGACCACTTGGGTTTCCATGTCGATCGGGAGACGACCGGTGGCACGCGCGCGCGAATTACAAATCAACTCCTCTCGGGAGAAACTGAATACGCCTACCTTGACAAAGAGGCGCCTCGGGAGGCTGCGACATACTGGCTGGAAGAATGGAGCCGCACCGGTGTGGTTACTTGGCATGGACCGGTGCACGTGGAGGCGGTGGAACTTCCCGCAGACGGCCGGGTGCGCGTTTATCCGAATCCCTTCGCGGGCAGCACGATGATCCAGTACTTCCTTGCCGATACTCGAGTGGTCTCCGTGGCTATTTTCGATGCCGGGGGACATAAGGTTCGGGAGCTCGTGAAGGGGACCCAAGACGCAGGCGAGCATCTGTCGACCTGGAATGGTTATAGTGCCGCCGGGTCGCGGGTCATCCCAGGAATCTATTTCATCCGATTGGTGGCTGGAAACCAACAATCCGTACACAAGCTCGTGATTCTAAACTAGGCGATCACCGGTACTCGCGGCGTTGGGTTGACTCGTGTGCACTGGCTCAATCAACTGGCGCCAGCGCCAGTAACTCTTGCTCCGCGATGCTCAGTGCTTGAGCGGCACGGGGAACGGAACGCGCAGCTCGGCTTCTACCGGTCGGCCCCCCCGCCGCGCGGGAATGAAGCGAGTTCTCTCGAGCGCGGCCAGCGCGGGCTTGTCGACGATCGGGTCTACGCCCTGTTCGAGCACGGCTTCCACCATCTTCCCCCGCTCGTCGATCGTCACCTTGTAGACGATCTCGCCCTTCAACTTCCGGCGCTGCGCCTCCAAAGGGAATTGGGGCACAACAGCCTTGGCGATTTGGGGGGGCTCGAAATAGGTCGAATCGCCCCCGGCCGCCCCGGCAATCCGGAACTGAAACGGGAGCACGCGCCATCCGTCCTGTGCCACTTCTTTTTCATCCTTGGGCGTGCTGAACCGCCACTGCATCGCTGCCGAGAGGGCGGCCAAATTGAGCAAGTGTGGCGCCGTCGAAGCCAGGACCATGGCATCCCCCACCGTCCCATCGGGAGCGATGTAGCAAAGGGCCAACACGAGCCCGCCCGCCCCGACTTGCCGCGCGGCGGCGGGATAGGTCGGCGCGACGCGCTGCGTGCTTCGCGCTTCAAGGAGAAGCCGCCGGTTTCCCACGCGAAGAATCGCGTTACGGACTCCTTCCGGGCTCAGCGCTTCCTGCCCCAGCACCTGCTCCTCTCCCGGAAACAGCGAGGTGGTCAGCTTCTTCGTCTCTTCGGCATTCATGGATGGAGCCTGCTCGGACGACTGGAGCCAATCCCACCATTCATTGAGACCGGGGCGCAGCACATCCAACGGAATGAGCGTCCTCCAGTCCGCGGCCTCACCATAGGGCGCCGGAATCAACGCTTTGCGATGATGGGCGTATCGCACCACCACCGACTCGGGATGCGCGGGCAAATAGCGACCCAGATCCACTTCGGGCGGCAGCATGACGAATCCCAGCTGCTTCTCCCCCGGCCGAATCCGGCCGCCAAACGCCTGTCCCAGGAGATCCGAGGTTTGCTCGAACTCGACCGGGTACACGGCCTGACTTCCCAACTCGAACGCCAAGTCGCTCGGGATGAAGAACGCGTCTCGCCCCGAGGCGCTATCCGCAGCCACAAGAAAGAGAGCGCCCGCCGCTGGAGGAACGGGCACGAAATCGGGATCGTGATAAAGACGAATGCGCAGCCGACCGTCGAATCCGGGCTCCTTGACATGTAGGACAGCGGAGAATGCGCCCGCGCTCGCGCTTTGATGCGATACACAAAGCACACCCAGGAGACACAAAAGCATCGCCCCCTTGACCTCGCGCGCCGCGCTCATTTCTCCGACCCCAGATCGAAAGAAATGGGGATGACAATGTCGCCGGCCACCGGCTTCCCCGACTTCGTGCCCGGCCAGAAAACCCATTCCATCACCGCGGTCAGGGCGGCGATGTTGAGATCGTGCACGGCGTCGGACTGCAACACGTAGGCATCCTCGACTTTGCCGGCCGGATTCACATGAGCGGCCACGAACAACGCCCCATGAAAGTCATACATTTTGGCCGACGACGGATACACCGGATCGTGACGAATCTTGGGGACCGGTGGCTGATCGAACGCCGCCGCATCCAGGGCGGTGCGATCGGTATGGCCGGTCGAGTCGAGGGCCGAAGTCTTGAGCCCGGGCCAAGGAAGCAGCCCCATAACTTCGGCCGTTTCCTTGCCTGAGAGGGGTACGAAATCGGTGTTGCTGAAGCCGTATTTCAGGTTGAGATCGCCGGGCTCGTCCCATTCGAGCCGCGCGCCTTGCGGGACCCACCAGAGCGCCCAGCGGTTTTCATCCTTATCGAGATGCCCCCCCACTCGAGAACGGCCTACCGGCAAGATATCCATCCGGAACGAGGTGTGGTGCCGGCCGGAAATCGCAAGGTCCGCCGGAACCACGAACGAGTTCTTGCCGTTGGAATCGTGAAATCGCAAGAGGAGCCATCGTCCCGAGTCGGGATGGGCCACGCTCACATCCAGCGAATCGAGAAAATATGCGGCGATCGTGAACCGACCGCCCAGAGGCGCGTCGTTTGCACGAATGCGTCCCTGAAAATCTCTCGGGGCAGGAGCATCGGCCAGAGCAGACGTCGCCCCCAATATACCCAGGAGCACGATGCTCCATCTAACCGCTACCATGCATAGTTCCGAAACAGCCCCTGCCTGTGGAAATGTCGAATGATAAACGACGCGGCGAAGGAAGCCACACCCCACTTGCCCGATGGGGCCTGCGGCGTGATGCTTACTGGGATTCGATGGATACGCGGCTCCGTTCTGAAGGGTAGCATCTATTATATGACGTCGTTGCGGCACGCTTGGCCCTACCTCCTGGGGCTTCTTCTCATCTCGGCTTCGGCCGCTTGGGCACAGGACGAGCCTCCTCCTACGGCCGCAACTCCCGACTCCGAGCAGGTGGACATCCTCCTCTTCGAAGGACAGCTGGCACTGGAGGAAGGCCGCATCCCCGAGGCGGTCAGGACGTTCTCCGAGATCGTGAGGACGGCGCCCGACCTGGTCGATGGACACCTCTGGTACGCCGAGGCGCTCGTTCGGGCGTTGCGGGCGGATCAGGTCGATAATGAGAAAGAAGCCGCTCTCCTGGCCCTGCAAGAGTACCGATGGGTCCTGGACAAGAATCCCGAGAACGAACAGGCGCAAAACGGGGCTGAGTTCCTGATGGCCACCTATCTGCAGGAGGAAATGGCACCCTTCAAGACCGATGGCGCCCGGAAGCACTGGCAAGCGGGGCTGGATGCAGAGGATCAGTCGCAATGGAAGAAAGCGGCCGAGGAGTTCCGGGCCGCCATCAAGCTCGAGCCCGATATTGCGGCGGCCCACCGTGCCCTTGGCGAGAGTCTCCTCAAGCAAGGGAAAGCCAAAGATGCGGTCAAGCCCCTCCGCCGCGCGGTCGAGCTGGCTCCCGATGACATGCGCGCCTCGTTACTTCTGGGGCAAGCCCTGGAAGCCACCGGAAACAAGAAAGAAGCGCTCCAACTCTATGACCGATTGGTGGCCGGAACGGGCCGCGCCGACCTGGCCGCACAGCGCGTCGTGACCATTCTCGGGGCCAAACCAATGGACAAACGCGATGCGGCGGAGCTGGGACTCCTGGGACGCGCGCACCTCGAGTTGGGTGATTCGTTGGCCACCCCGACGCTTCAAGCGGCCGTGGCCAAGGATCCGAGCCCCAAAAACCAGCGTGATCTCGGGATTGCGGAGTTCTTGGGCGGACAGGATTCGCTGGCCGTCAAGCATCTCGAAGTCGTGGTGCAGGGGGACTCGACCGACGTCGAAGCCCTCTACTATCTCGCCGCCGCGCACTTGCGCCGCGATGAGACCCAGGTGGGGCGGGATATCCTGCGAAAGGCGATGGCGCGCGATCCCAAGGACGTGAACGTGCAAAAGCTTCTGGGTTTGTCCTTGGCCGAGGATCCCGCCCAGGCCGAGGGAGCGCTCGCCTTGCTCAACAAAGCCCACGCGGGCGGTGCACGCATCGAAAACTACGGCTGCATCCTGGGAAGCTTGTACATGCGGGTGGGGGATCCGCACCGCGCACTCCTCGCTTTTCAAAATTGCGTGAACGACAACCCGGACGAGGCCAACGCGTACTACGGCCTGGGGGTGTTGTACGACGATCGAGGCGACACGCGGCGGGCCGTGGATTATCTGGAGAAGTATCTCTCGCTGGATCCCCAACCCGACCGAGCCGCGCTATTCCGGCTTGGGGTTGCTTATTTGCGATCCGGACAGGACGACAAGGGCTTCAGCACACTTCGCCGGATCGTTCGACCGGATTCCACGACAGGCGCGGCGCCCGATTCCACAAAAATTTCCGATCTGGAGATTCTGGAGGCGACCAGTTATTTCCTCGCTTCCGCGCGCCGATTCGAGGACGCGATCTTCATCGGTGAGTTGCTCCTCACCCGCGCCCCCGAGAACGCGATCTACAACAACAACCTCTCCATGTCTTACGCGGATGCCAACAAAGAACCCGGCCGCGCTCACATGCTGGCCGTGAAAGCGAATCATCTTTCTCCCAACAATGCCGGATATCTGGACACGCTCGGTTGGGCACTGGCGCGACTCAAGCGATACAAAGAAGCCGAGAAGACGCTCACCCACGCCCTCGGTCTTGCCAAGAAGGAAGGCGTAAAGAATCTCTCCGAAATCTATTACCATTTGGGGGTCGTGTATCAGGAGACGGACCGTCCCGACCAAGCCAAGCAATACCTGACCCTGGCCCTCGAGAACCCGCCTTCGCCCTACCTGCGAGACGAGATCCAGCGGCTCCTCGATCAGGAAGCGACGATACCCGGCACGACTAAATGACATTCGGGCTCGAAGCGTCGGGGGGTGTGGGCCCGGGGATCATCGACCACATCCTCATCGTCGCGATCACGATCCTGCTTCCCCTTCACGATCTCATCTTTTGGTTTCCGCGCTTGCGGCGCGCCACCGGACCCAGTCTTGGCCGGGCTCGCTCCAGAGCCTACCTGGAAAGCGCGATTATCGAGTGGGCACTCGTGCTTCTCGTCATCCTCCACTGGATCACCACGTCCCGCCCCTTGGCGGGATTGGGGTTCGGCGTACCCGGCGGGTGGCGATTCTGGTCGGCTTCGCTTCTCGTGGCCGGCGCGCTCGCGTTCACAACCTGGCAACGGCTGTCGCTAACCCGCAGCTCCGAAGACAAGGTGCGCCGCGAGGTGATGGAGCAGCTCGAGCACTTGCGCCCTCTCTTGCCCCACACGCGCACGGAGATGATCCGGTTCGTGCTGTTGTCGTTGACGGCGGGGATTTGCGAGGAGGTTCTCTTTCGAGGTTACCTCCTTTGGTATCTCTCCTGCCTCGTACCTACAGTCGCGGCCTGGCTCGCCGGAGCACTGCTCTTTGGAATGGCCCATGCCTATCAGGGATCGGGCGGCGTATTGCGAACGGGGCTCGTGGGCGCGGGATTGGTGGCGCTCTATGTCATTTCGGGTTCTTTGTGGTTACCGATGATCCTCCACGCCTTCGTCGACGTGAACAGCGGGCTCTTGGCCTATGCCTATTTGAAGCATTCCGGCCCGTCCGAGGTCGCTGTTTCCGAGCCGGTTGACAGCCAGAACTCTCCTACGTAGCTTTCCGTCATGCTCAAAAGAATGTGGCTGGCCTCCAAGCTCGATGTCCCCTTTTATGAAATGGTCGAAGCCGATTCGGGCTACACGCGCGAGGCGTTCTTCGTCGTGCTCGTTGTGGCCGTGCTCTCGGGCATTGGCGCCGTCGCTACTCCCGGAGCCTCCATCGCCCACCTTTTCTTGGGGCTTTTGGGCGCCCTGTTAGGGTGGGTGGCCTGGGCGGGCATTACGCTCTTCATTGGAGTTCACCTCACCCGCGGCACGGAGACACAGTCCGATATGGGTGAGATGTTGCGCGTTCTGGGTTACGCGCAAAGTCCACAAGTTCTAACGGTATTCGCGTTCGTTCCCCTCTTTGGGAAAGCCATCGTGGCCATCTCGGCGATCTGGAGTCTGGTCGCGGGGGTGGTCGCAATTCGCCAAGCCCTCGATTTCAGCACCGGCCGCGCCATCCTGACCGTGATCTTTGGCTGGCTCGTGGTCGCGATTCTACAGGTCCTGCTTCACCTTTTAGTCTGAAGCGGATTCCTGCATCCGCACCGGCGAGGCGGGGAGCCGGTCTTGGCCAATGACGCGCCCCGCTCCGTCCACTTGACCGAAGTACAGCACTCCAGTGGGGCAGCTCTCCACGCAGGCCGAACACCGCACACACTGGGGATCGTTCATGGGTAGGCCTTTGTTGGCGAAGCTCATGATGTCGATCCCCTGATGGCACACGGATGTGCACACGTTGCAAGAGATGCATTTCTTTTTCTCGGAGAGAATGCGAAAGCGGCTCTTGCGCGCGTAAATGTGCATGAGCGCGGCCAAGGGACAGGCGAAACGACACCACACGCGTCCGCTCATGAACGCATAGAGACCCACTCCCAGAATACCGGCCAGAGTGAGGTCCACGATCCAGTTGTAATTGAGGAAGGTGAAGGGAAAGGGCAGGTTGCCCCAGCTTGCGTTTTTCCCCAGGAATAACGCCATATAAGCCGAGGTCGCGACGTTCTTGAGCGCCCCTGGAGGGGCGAACCAACTCACCGCTCGCAGAACAAAGATGATTCCGGCGAGAAGGAGCACGGCCTGGCCGAGCATGTTGAGACGGTTCCATCGAGCCCCATGCGGCATCTTCCGGCGCAAGGTGTCTCCTGCCGTTTCGGCCAGCGCCCCGCAGGAACAAATCCAACTACAGTACGCTCCCTTCCCCCAGATGTAGACGATGATGGGGATGAGGACGAAGGTCTGGACGGCGCTCACGGCGAGCCAGGCTCCCAGCGGTTGATCCGTGAATACATTCCAGAACATGAGGGGCCAAGCCAATATGAATCCCACCGCCCGCCAGTATTCCCGGCCTTGCGGATCCCACTGGGTCACGGGAAAAAACGCATCCGCGAATCGGCGGCCGAACCCCGCGTCGAACCAGCCGTGATGGCCCGCCCACGGAAGAAAAATGTAGGGCAAAAGAAAGAGGGGCAGGACTTGGATGGCCGTCAACGTGAGCGTTTGCACGGTGATGTAAGGCGTGCGGCGTCGCCGAATGCGTCGGATGCCGAAGATCGTGACCACGATCGAATAGGCCAGCGAGTAGTAGAAGCTCGGGGATTGGAGCGAGAGCCGGAGCGTTCCCAAGAGGGTAGAGGGATCGGTTGCCGCGGTCAGATTGAACGGAAACCAGTGATGGGCCTTGAACCAGCGATTCACGGGGATGCCGAAGTCGGTCTTCCAGTGGTAGAGGAAGACGGCCGCGAGCAGAACGAACACCAGAGCGATCCAGGTTCTTATACCCCATTCCCCCCGAATGCGAACGCCCGAACGGCGAAAGAATGGGAGCGGGGGCTCGCGTCCGATCATGACGAACACGACATCATTGGAGACAGTACGCTCACCGTCCGCGGTACCCAGAACCACGTCTTTCTCGAGGATTTCTTTGACGTTCGAGCTCAAACAAAGCTCCAAGGATCCGGAAGGATCCGGAGCGCCCATGAAATCCAGGGCAGCCGAGGTTTCAAGCTCCGGCTCTTCAACATCCACCGGCGTGCGCCCATGACCTGCCAATTGTCGAACTTGAACTTGGTTTTCGGGCTTGGGGCGAGAAAAGGCATTGCCGCGATAGCTGAGCGTGACGTGAGCACCGGCACGTACGAGCGCTATGGCCGTCTCCAGGGCACTGTCTCCCCCGCCGACTATGAGGGCACGGCGGCCCTTGAAATCTTTGGGATCGTGAAGACGGTTGAAGACCTTGGGGAGATCCTCGCCCGGAACGTCGAGCCTTCGAAAATCTCCCGTTTGCCCCACCGCCACCAGGACCCGGCGCGCACGAATGGGCGCACCGTTTTCCACTTCGAGCTCGAATCCCTGATTCTTTCGCACGACTCGAGTGACGCGAACCGTTTCGACGGCAATTCCGGCCGTCCGCGTCTGCTGCTGGAGCTCTTCGATCAATGCTTCTTTGACCGAGGCGCCCACCTGGAGCGGTCCCTCCGGTTTCATGTTGGTCGGGTAGGTGTAGATGGGCTTTTGCCGGGGAAAGTTGACCAGGGTGAAGAAGGGCTCGGCGGATTCAAGGACACGGATCCGCAGTCCCAGGCGCTGCGCTTCCATGGCCGCGGCCATTCCGGACACGCCAGCCCCGATGATAGCCAGATCCGTTTCGCTCGGATCGCGGGGTTCAGTGAGCTCACGCGCAACGAGACGGGCGACACGCGCTCCACTTTGGAGAGAGAGCTTGAGAAGCGGGATGCCGGTGAGATCCCCAGACACGTAGAGCCCGGGCACGTTGGTTCTACCCTCCGCATCGGCTTCGGGGAGCTTCTCCACCTTACCGGCGGGCCATTGGGTATGGAGCCAGTGCGTGTACTTGAGGGCCAACTCGACGAGGATCATGGGCTACGAAGAATAGTACGGACGCTCTCGATCAACGTGACCGCCGAGCTTGCCGCGCCGCGGCCGCGATTCAACTAACAGTAGGGTCGACGGCAATCTGCTCCAGCTGGATTCCGGACAGACGAACCAGCTCGGCCACCCGCTCCAGCTTGTAGGGCTTTCCGTAGCGCACCCGGCGAATACCGGTGTTGATGAGCACCTTGAGGCAGTGATAGCAGGGGCTGTGCGTGATGTAGATGTCGCTGCCCTGAATGGAGACGCCGGTCTTGGCCGCCTGGGCGATGGCGTTCATTTCGGCGTGAATCGTCCGAAAGCAGTTCTCCTCGACTTCGCCGTCCGGCGCGGTCGAGACGGTGATGAGGCAACCGACCTCGGTACAGTGGGGCATGCCGGAGGGTGAGCCGTTGTAACCGGTGGCGAGGATGATCCGGTCCCGCACGATGACCGCCCCCACCGCGGCGCGCAGGCAGGTCGAGCGCCGTGCTACTACGGCGCAAATCTGCATGAAGTATTGATCCCAGCCGATCCGTTGGTCCGACATGATGCTCCTCGGGTTGAAGGATACCAAAAAGAAGAGCGGCCCTCTCGGGCCGCTCTTCATCGATTCAGCTAAGAAACCGCTGCGCTACATCGCCTGCCCATCGCGATCGCAGAAGCGTTTCCACATGCCGCGCAGGAAGCCGCCCTGATCGATGCGCGGACTCACTATCCAGCGCCCGCGCACGCCGCCCATGGCGTCTCCGTTTACTCCAAATCGCCCGTCGAACGTGCCCGTACCCGGGCGGTCGGGATCCGGAGCCCAGGTGCCGTGAATGTGAGCCAGGAAGGAGCCATCACGACGGATGATCTTCCCCACGAACACATCCTGTCCGTCCACTACGCCCCAACGCCCTCGCACGTGGCCGATCAAGCCACCCAAGGGCCCGATCCAAGCGGCGCGGAAGTAACCGCCCAGATGATCATCGTTCTGGACGCGAATCCAGGCGCCTTCCATGCTGCCCCGGAGGCACAAGTCGTTGAGATCATCGCGATCGAAACCGAGGAAGCTCGCCCCGTTGTGCGCATCGACCGTGACCACGCTGTCGAGCCCCGCGATCTGCGTGAGCGGGAACGAGATCGTGAGCGGGCCCGTGTTGAAGGTGAACTGATCGTCGGCGGTGAGCCCGTCACCGTTACTGATCAAGTTCGAATCGCCCGGAGCCGGAATGAAGATCTTGAACAGAATGCCGTCTCTTCCGGGGCCGGTGCGGGACACCCAGTCCACGCGTTGGAAATCCGGATTGGGTGACAGCCACCGCGGCACGATGTGATCGCCGCGCTCGAAGGCGATCGTGCGAATGGGAATGAGCACACCATCCGAGACCTGGGCGTTGCCGCTCCAGTCCGTCGCGGTGATGGACGAATCCGGCGCGTCCGGACCGCGGTCGATATTTCCCCAGATCACCCGCAAGTACAACACGGTCGCCTCCGGCCGCTCTTCGGCCGTGCTGAGGCGCGTGCTGCTTGCCATGGGATCCGGAACATCGACGTCCTGGTTCTCGTTGAGATAGGTGGCGAAATACGAATCGCCGAAATAGGGAGCTTCCGCGTTGGTCCCCGTGCCTCCGTCCGGGAGCGCGAGATTCATCGACATCTCGGGGACGTTCGCGGATCCGTTGGTGGCATCGGTGGGTGAGTCGCTGCACCCTGCCACGAGGGCCACCAGCGAAAGAACACTCAATAGAGTGACGGTTCGGAACCGCCACTCGGGAATGAACTGCATACCTTCATCCTCCTCGGGACTTCGGCGTCCCGTCGATTCTCTCTGCCCTTACCCGGACCTATGGGCTTCCAAGCGCCGGAATGAAGCCAAGGCAAGGGCAATGCCAGAGGGAATCGAAATCATGTTGCTGAGCATAATTATACAATCAGCAATGGTTTCCAGTTCCGATGATTCCGCGTGGTCCGCGCCTTGCGGACGATGAGACGTACCCCAAGGGACATAATCGGACCCCGAACCTGACCACTCCGGGACAGACGCCGGCGGGAGCTTTCACCCAAACTATTTCGTAGATGGCTCGAGAAGGCGGAGCTGCTGCGTCTTGGTGCTCCGTATGCCGGCGTGGGATTGTTCGTGGGCGAGTAACCATTCCTTCCGCCATAGGCCGCCCCCGTACCCCCCGAGGTGCCCCCCCTTGCGAATCACCCGGTGGCACGGAATCACGATGGCGATGCGATTTTGCCCGTTGGCATGACCCACGGCTCGCCATCCGCTTTGCAGCTCGATGCTCCGGCCTAGATCCTCATAGGACCGGGTTTCGCCGTAAGGAATGCGCCTCAGCGCGTTCCAGACTTTTTCCTGGAAAGGCGTTCCGGGATAGACGAGTGGAGTCTTGAATTCCTGAAGTTTCCCGGCGAAGTAGTCGGCAAGCTCGCGTTCGAGCTTGGCCAGATGCTTGTTTTCGCCGGGGACGATCGCACAATGGAATCGTTGGCGCAGGGTGTCGAACTCGGCCTCCAGCATGCGGCGATCGCTGAACTCGAGAAGGCAAGCGCCCTCCGGAGTAGCGCCGATCACGATGGGACCGAGGGGGCTTTCGATGAGTTTGGTCCACACACAGGTCGCCTCCCGTGAATCGCCCGGTGCCTTGCCATGGGTGCGGCGGAACGCGTCCCGGAACCCGCTGTGCGATTCGAATCCGTGACCGAGAATGACGTCGTCCAAGGGTTCTCCCTCCCTGATGCGTTGCAGGGCCGTGCCGAGTCGCCGGCTTCGGCAGTAGGCCTGAAACGTCATGTTGTAATGACTTTGGAAATAGCGCCGGGCCCGGGCCGGATCGATCCCCATGCGCCGGAGCTCGGCGTCCCGAATGCGAGCTTCGGGATCACTCTCAACTTGCTTCAACAGCTTCTCCACCCACTGGGGTGGCCGGCCTTCGGTATCCAACGGCCGGCAACGCTTGCAAGGACGGAATCCGGCGAAGAGTGCTTCTTTGGCGTTCGGATAGAAGACCGTGTTCCGCTGCAGCGGTTTGCGGGCCGGACAAGAGGGCCGGCAGAACACGTTGGTCGTTCGGACCGCAACATAGAAGGCGCCGTCATAGGCCGCGTCCCGCCGCCGCATGGCCTTTTCCATGATGGCTGGAGAGAGCTGGAAACCATTGTTCATGGACGACATCCTAATGAGGTCGAGATGAGCCTACCACCGAGAATTGAACATTGAATTCCGGGCCCCAGACCAGCGAAAAAACGAAGCCGGTCAGTCCGTTGGAGCAATAACTGAGTCATAGAGGACTCGGAAGCGTGTGCACAGGATCGGCATGTCTTGGGAAGGCTCCCTGCCCAGCTCCGCACAAGCGCGGGTGAAAAATGCCCAATGACCTCGTCGCCAATTCTCCAGGGATCTGTCCCCTTCGCCTTCGTCCCAGGCAAAATCGGCGGTAACGGCCGCGAACGGCTTCACCTCCACATCGACATACTCGATCACCATCACGGGATTCTGATCCCAATCGAGCACGATCATCACGTCCCCAACGACAGGTAACGTCTGACCTTCCGCTTCCCATTCCCAGACGAGGCTGGCCGTGGCGGTTTTCACGCCCGAGCGGACGAGATCAAGCAGCCGGCGTGAGAGTTCCGGAGTGTCGCCAAAGTTGCCGACTTTGGGGGCCCGAACGGAGAGGTCGCATCCTGCTTCCTTCAGACCCGAGATCAATGCATCGATGGAGGGCTGGCCGGGAATCATTTCGCGCAGCACGTCGCCCGAGGCACGTACTCCATGATCTTCCCCCGCTGGTCGAACTCGAAATGGCAGCAGGCCAAGAGCGCTTCGCGGAGCAAACGCCGGCCTCGTTGCACGCGCGACTTTGCTCCCGACAATGACAACCCCAATCGTTCCGCCACTACGCGTTGGGGCAACCCCTCCAGCTCCGAGAGCACGAGCGCATCGCGATACGTGGGTGGCAAATCCTCGATCATTGTTCTCAAGCAGCCGGCAATTGCCCGCGCGGCATCCAGCGCCTCGGCTTCCGGCGAATGCAGTTGATGGGTTTCTTCCAAGGATTCCGAGTCATTCGAGCGGCGATAACGGTCGATCAACGTATTGCGGGCGACCCGATAGAGCCACGGGCCAAGACGTTCCTCGCTCTCGAGGGCCGACAGATTCCGGTGCACCTTGAGGAACACGTCCTGGAGCACGTCATCCGCGTCCGCCGCATCCGGCACGCGACGGACGATGTAGTTCCAGAGCGGCTTTCTGAACGCGTGCCACACTGCCTCGGTCTGGACAGCCACTCAGCCTCGCTTCCAGCCTTCCAGAGTCACGCTCTTTAGCCCATATTCGGCTTTGGCCGGCGAATCGTAGGTCGATTCCGATCTCACGGTCACCCGCTCGAACCCCGCCGCCTGGATGATCCCCAGATACTGTTCACGATCCAGAGCTCCGGCCACGCAGCCCGCCCAGAGCTCCAGGTCCTTCCGTACCGCTTCCGGCACGCGCCCATAGGTCACCATGTCCGAAACCACGAACCGTCCCCCGGGTCGCAACACGCGATGCATTTCCGAATAGACCCGCGCCTTGTCGGGAGCGAGATTGATCACGCAATTCGAGATCACCACGTCGACCGACCCGTCCTCGACCGGCATGGATTCGATGTCCCCCTGCCGAAACTCGACGTTTTGGATCTCGTGCTTGGCCGCGTTTTCCCGAGCGCGTTCGATCATCTCCGGAGTCATGTCGATCCCGATCACGCGTCCCAAGGCCCCTACGTCCTGGGCGGCCAGGAACACGTCAATTCCCGCTCCGCTTCCGAGGTCGACCACGACTTCGCCAGGTTTGAGGGAGGCGAATTGAGTCGGCATCCCGCAGCCCAGACCAAGGTTGGACTCCGATACCACGCCTTCCACTTCACCGTAGTCCACCAGCTTCGCCCCCGAGTCGCAGCAGCTAGGCTCACAACAACTTGCCGCCTCTTTAGCTGCCTTGGCGTACTTCTCCCGAACCGCTTCCTTGATCGCTTTCATGGCCGTTTCTCCTTGTTTCGTGGTCCATCTCTATAGACGCACGCGGTCCGGAAAGGACGCAGTCCGAGCCCAGCTTGTAAGATATTGTCTTCTAAGAAGGGCCCGAAAATGAATCTTACCATCCGCGATCTAAGAGACCGGACGTTGCCCGATTTCCTGGCTTATTTCGACAAGGTCGCCTTTGCGGATAATCCAGAGTGGGCACATTGCTATTGCTTCTTTCACCATGTCGATAAGGAAGAAGCCGGTTGGGACGTACGATCCGGCCCCGAAAACAGAGCGGCGGTGTGTGGTTTGGTGAAGCAGGGGGCGATGCAAGGCTACCTTGCTTACCTGGATAACGAAGTGGTGGGTTGGTGTCATGCCGCGCCGCGGACTCTCATCCCCAACCTTCAAAAAGATCCCGACCTGTCCAGCGAAGAACTGGAAGCCACCGGTGCCATCGTGTGCTTCGTGGTGGCCAAAGACCACCGAGGCAAGGGCGTGGCCACGCAACTACTCGATGCCGCACTTCAAGGTTTTCGTCAGCAAGGGCTGACTTGGGCGGAAGCCTATCCCCGCCGGACCGCAACTACCGACGCAGCCAATTATCACGGGCCGCTGAGCCTGTTCACCGAAGCGGGTTTTCAGACAATTCGTGAGCTTCCGAATTTCTGGATCGTTCGCAAGCGGCTCACTGAGCCATGTTTGGTCACCTAATCACCGTATCCGAGCCTCCCCTCACACACCTATTTCGTACTGCTTCACCTTCCGGTAAAGGCTCCGAAGCCCGATCCCCAGGATCTGCGCCGTGCGTTGCTTGTCGTACCCGGTCGCTTTGAGCGTTTCCTCGATGGCGCGCTTTTCGATCTCCTCCATCGTCATCCCGAGCCGCAAGTGCAAGTCCCGCGACGGATGCGCCTGAGCCCGGATATGGTTCGGAAGATCGCCCACGTCCAACGGCTCCCCTTCGCGACCAAACACGACCATGCCTTCGATCAAGTTACGCAGCTCGCGCACGTTCCCCGGCCATTCGTACTGCATGAGAAGCTCCATGGCTCCTCGCGATATCCCCTTTACGCGCCGCTGATTCTCTTCGTTGAATTCTTGAATGAACTCGTCCACCAAAAGCGGAATATCCGATTTCCGCTCCCGCAAGGGCGGCAAGTGAATCTCGGCCACGTTCAATCGATAGAACAAGTCCTGCCGGAAGGCGCCGGCGGCCACCAGCTCCTCGAGGTTACGGTTGGTGGCGCAGATAAGCCGCACATCCACCTTGAGCGGCTGATTCCCGCCCACGCGCTCGATCTCCCGCTCCTGGATCACCCGCAAGAGCTTCACCTGGATGGCGGGGCTGACCTCGGAGATTTCATCCAGAAAGAGCGTACCTCCGTCGGCAATTTCGAACCGTCCGCGCCGCGCCGCTACCGCGCCCGTAAACGCCCCCTTCTCGTGCCCGAACAACTCGCTTTCGACGACTCCTTCCGCCAGCGCGCTGCAATTTAACGCGACAAACGGTTCGTTCCGACGGGGGCTCAAATAATGGATGGCCTTCGCCACCAACTCCTTGCCCGTGCCCGTCTCGCCGGTGATCAAGATCGTCGTGCGTGCCCCGGCGAGCTGGCGGATGCGGTCGTAGATCGTCACCATCTGGGGCGACATCCCGGTCAAATACTCGATTCCATAGCGATGGTCGAGCCGCGCTTGCAAATCGCTCACCGTGATCACGAGCCGCTGGTGGGAAATGGCCCGTTCCAGCACCGCCTTCAACCGATCGAAATTGATCGGGCGCGTTTGCACGTCGTAGGCCCCGCTTCGCATGGCTTCCGTGGCCACCGCGAGCTCTGCGTCCGGAGCAATGATGACCACCGCCACCTCGGGATTGCGGGCCCGAGCTATATCCAGGAGCCGCAGCCCGTCGATGCGCTGCGCCTTGAGATCCGTAACGAGAACGTGGACCGGTTCCGCGTCCAAAACGTTGTAAGCAGCTTCACCGTCTCGAACCTTGACCACGTCGCATCCCAGCTCGCGCTCCAGGAAGTCGCCCATTTCTCGGTTACGCTCATCGTCTTTGTCGACGACCAGAGCTTTGGGCCGTTCCAGGGTGGTCATAGAGGCAAATCATTCCCGGTTGAAGGGGAAGTGTCTAGCGGGGTAGGAGGAGGAAAAGAGGACTTAAGCGGCCCGTAGCTCACGGGTGACGGTGATGGAACCGTCCAGGGAAATGAGGCGGGCTCCCCAGTTCGACAGGCGGCGATCCGAGCCGAGCACCAAGCATTGCCGCCCGGCCTCGCCCAGTCCGGCCAGCAGTCGGTGCGCCTCCTCCACGTGCCCGTCATCCCAGCCTCGGAAGGGCTCGTCGAGCACGATCGGAAGCGCGCGTTCACTTCCTCCGTCTTCGCTCAAGGCAAGGCGAATGCAGAAATACAGCTGCTCGCGCGTTCCGCCGCTCAGCAAATCGACCTGGGTCCAGATACCGTCGACGCGGACCTCGGGTTCGGCCCCGGCCGAGAAACGGAAATCGCGATAGCGACCGCCGGACAGGCGATCGATGAGTTGACTCGTCCGCAGGGCGACTCGGTTGAGGTGATCTTCCTGATAGTCACGGAGGGCTTCTCGCAGCATCTCGGCCGCCACCCGCGCCGCGCTCTCGCGCCGAGCCAGGTCGGACTCCTGGGCACGCAGCGCCTCCAACTCCTCCGCGACGCGGCCGGGCTCAGGCGATTCCGTCTCGAAGCTCTGCAAATCGCCGCCGAGTGCCTGCGCTTCCCGCTCCAGGCGCTGGGCTTCACCGTCCGCTTCGTCCCGCTCGCGGCGCACCGTTTCGACCTTACGCTTGAGCGACGCCAAATCGGCATCCTGACCGGACAGGTATTGCGCCAGCGCGACCAGATTGCGCGACTCGGTGTCGAGCACTTGCAGCTCGCTCAACAGTTTCTCGTAGTCGTCCATGATTTCGCCCAAGGGCCGCATCCGGCCGGATAACGTGCGGGCGCGTTCGAGCTTCTCCTGCACCTCCATGTATCCTCGAAAATGGCGGCGAAGCGCGGCCGGGCTCTCGAATTCGGACAGCTTTCCGAGCGCGCGGCGCGCGGCATCTAGGGAGGCGGCCGCTTCGGCCCGCTCGTTGGCGAGACGGTTTTTTTCTGCGGCATGGGCCGACCGGACGCGTTCCGAGCTCCGTTCCATAGCCCAAACAATGGCGAACCCGGCGGAGGCGAAGAGCGGAAAAAGAAAAACGCCCAGACGGGGCTCTCCGGCTCCCATGCCGGCCAGCCACGAGAGCACGCCCATTCCCGCGGCGGCAATCAACCCATTCCGCGCGGTACGCGATGGCGGGAGAGTTTTCGCCGCTGCTTCAAGGCGCGAAATGTCGCGGTCCACGGCTTGCAGCCGGTTGGAGCCTTCGATCCAGGAATGAATTCCGTCCTCAATGTCATCCGGCGCATTCAGAAAATCGGCGTACTGGCTTTCCAGAAGGGCGCGCGCTTGTTCTTGCGTCTCAAGATGACGGCGAAAGCGATCGCGATCTTCGCGGAGCTCGACCAACGAATTTTCGAGCTGGACACGTTCCTGAGCCAGATTGCTAAAGCGCTCCAGGTTCTGCAGCAGGTCGCCCTGAACGCGGGCTCTCTCGAGCGCCGCTTCGCGCTCACGCTCCTTTGCCTGCCAGACATCCCGCGCTCCGCCCCAACGAGCGGCCATGCCTTGCCATTTTCCGAGCTGGGCTTCGCGTTCCCTGATGGCGCGACGCACCCGCTCGAGTTCTCCCGGCTCGCCGTTGGATCCCGCCAGCTCCACGAGATCTTTTTCCACGCGAGCCAGAATGGCTTCTTCATCGCCTTGCGGATTTCCCACGAGCCACGAGCGCACCGATTCGTCGAGCTCCGTGCTCAAATCACCGCTTTGTACAAGACCGGAACGGAGCCAGATCGTCTCCGC
>Ga0114129_10000070_pt1 | contig 93247 bp, 81 predicted proteins | sample RhiMetdeltSRZDD1_FD_80071 | JGI IMG/M metagenome (GOLD analysis project Ga0114129, IMG submission 80071) | Populus rhizosphere microbial communities from Tennessee, USA - Rhizosphere MetaG P. deltoides SRZDD1 (version 2) (version 2) | ecosystem: Host-associated > Plants > Roots > Rhizosphere >... | reverse complement strand
TGTTATCCTCTGGTTTCTGTCTGTTATCGCTGTCGTTACTGCCGTACCGACCGTCGTCCTCATTGCAAATGCGAAACATGTCATCGCAAACATTATTCTTACCTGGTCTCCCATCCGCACGAGCATTGTTTTGTCAACTCTTGGAGCAACGTGCATCGTGATGGTGGGCGTGGTCCTCGGCTATGGACGCGGCCGTATGCGATCTCGAGCTCATATCCTTGCCGATTTGTTTTTGATTGCCGCGTTTGCCGTTCCGAGCACAGTCATGGGTGTAGGAATGATTGGATTGTGGAATCGGCCGGCCATTCCTATCGAGCTTTACGCGAGTCGGTTAGCGATCCTGATGGCCTACATGGCACGGTTCCTGCCGGTGGCTGTATTGATCATCGCCGCGAGCGTGCGGCAAACACCGCGCGCATTGGAAGAGGCGGCGGAAATTTCCGGTGCCCCTTGGGCACGGACGTTCGCGCGGATTGTAATTCCGCAAATCCGACCGAGCATCGTTGGGGCGTGGATTGCCGTTTTTATTTTCACGTTTGGGGAGTTGGGGACGACTCTTCTTGTGACGCCGCCCGGGGAATCCACATTGCCGGTGCGGGTATACACGTTGATTGCAAATTCGCACGAAGGCGAGATCGCAACGCTCGCGCTTTTGCAAGTTGTCGCCACTGTAATTCCGATTTGCATATTCGTGCTGGGCTTTGGCCGGGTGAAAGACGCGTGAGCACCGATGCTTTTGTACGCGTGATCAATATTCGTAAGCAGCTCGGCGATCGTGTCGTCCTCAATGATTTTTCACTCGAACTAAATAAGGGAGAGTTTGTCGCCTTGCTCGGGAGGAGCGGCTCCGGAAAAACGACGATCCTACGCTTGCTTGCGGGATTAGAGACTCCAGATGCCGGCGAAATTTGGATCGCGGGCTCGCTTGTTTCCAAAGATGGACGAAACTATGTACCGCCTCGATTGCGCGGTATCGGTTTCGTGTTTCAGGATCTTGCTTTGTGGCCTCACATGACGATCCACCAGAGTTTGGATTTCGTTCTCGCGGCAAGCAGCATTCCCAAACTTGAGCGTGGCAAACGAATAAATGACGTGCTCACGACTGCTCGCATACCGGACCTCGGCCAGCGCTACCCCCACCAACTTTCGGGCGGTGAGCGGCAGCGAGCAGCGCTGGCGCGTGCGCTCGCGCCTGCCCCTCGAGTCCTTTTGCTGGATGAACCAATGTCCAGTCTTGACGCCGATTTGAAATCCGAGCTCGTCTCTGAGCTGCAGACATTGCATCGAACCTTCGCTCTAACGACGATGTATGTGACGCATGACGTTGCGGAGATTTCCCGGCTGGCGGATCGTGCGATTCAGATGTCTTCTGGTGTCCTGCCACCGAGGTAAAGTCCTCTATAATCGTTAAACCGTGGGGCGAAGCCAACGATTTGTGGTCACATTCTGCGTCGGTTTGTTGGCAGTAGTGTCTCTCCATGGGCAGGCTAACAGCGGCGAAATTCGGGGAGTAGTGAAGGATATCTCCGGTGGGCTCATACCCTCCGCCTCGGTGTCGGCCAAGCATCCGGCCACAGGCCTCACCGTAGAACGTGTGAGTGATGCGGAAGGCCGTTTCTTCCTGCCCGCATTGCAGACGGGCGAGTGGGAGATCACGGCCTCAATTCCAGGATTTTCGCCGCAGACTCGCCGCACGACACTCGAGATCGGCCGTACGCTGGATCTCGAATTCCTGCTCTCCCCTCAGGGCATTTCCGAGACCGTTGCGGTCGTGAATACCGAGCCGTTGCTGCAGACTGCAACGGCTGAAATCAGCGATGTCATCGAGAATCGAGAGGTAGTGCAGATTCCAATCAATGCCCGCAGTTTTCTGACGCTAGCGCAATTAAGCGATGCCGTTGTGCTCCCCCCAGGCGGAACTCGAGGGGATGCCCTGCAACAGGCCGGAGCGTTACCGAACGTGGGGGGCCAAAGGTCGGGGCACAATATCTATTTGGTCGACGGCGCGAAAGTCACCGACGAGCTATTCAACAATCTGGTAATCAATCCTTCGGTCGACTCCATTCAAGAGTTCAAGATTCAAAAATCGATGTATCCCGCAGAGTTCGGTGGTAAAGCCTCCGCTCTGATTAATGTGGCCACGAAGGCCGGCACAAACGCATTTCACGGAAGCCTCTTTGAGTTTTATCGAGATGACGCGCTCGACGCCCCGAACTATTTCGCGCGGAATCAGCCAGTACCCCCGCTGGATCAGCATCAGTTCGGTGCTGCCCTTGGCGGGGCGCTCCGCAAGGACAAGACGTTCTTCTTTTTGAGTTATGAAGGCTTGAGGATGAATCGCTCTTTGACGCGGACCTTCACCGTTCCGGATGACAACGCCCGCCTCGGAATATTTGCATCACCGATCTGCGATCCGTTGACAACGGATACATCAGGCACGTGCGGAACATTTTTTGACGGCAACAGGATCCCCTCGGACCGGATCGACCCCATTGCAACCGAGTTCATGAAAAACGTGCCGCGCGCCCAAAGCGACGGCCAACGCAATCTGACATCTGTTGAGCGGCAGGACCGTGACCTCGACCAGTTCAGCGTACGTCTCGATCATCGCTTTTCACAAAAGGACCAGACATTCGTCAGATTCAGCACCTTCGATGCCGACGAAATTCAGCCCTTCGGTACAAGCGTGCTTCAGGAAACTCTTGTTCCTGGTTTCGGCCGAACGTTGACGACGAAAGCACGAAACGTTTCGGCAAGTCACACACACGTGTTCAGCCCTTCAGTTCTGAATGAATTTCGCTTCGGCTGGATGACGGTGAAAGGGGGCCAGGCAAGTCTCAATCGGGGTATTGATTTTGCGGGTCAATCAGGACTCCTCGGCGTCACTCGTGACCCACGCGATGTGGGGTTCCCTCAGATCTCGACAAGTGGCCAGTACGCCACAATGGGCGACCCCACGTCTTTCGTCTCCCGTCAGAACCAGCACTTTGAGCTTTACGACAACGTCACGCTCGACAGGGGGAAACATAAAATCAAATTCGGAGCTTACTACTTCCATCTTCAACTCCGTCCGGAACAACCCGACAACGCCCGTGGATCGTTCATCTATACCGGACAATTCAGCGGAAATGCATTCGCGGATTTTCTTCTCGGGTATCCGGCGTCCGCAAGTGCAGGAGACGGGCGCGGAGATGAAAATGGAAGAACCAACTGGCTCCATTTGTACGTTCAGGACGACTGGCAAGCTCGGGACAATCTCACTTTCAATGCCGGCCTCCGTTATGAATTCAATCAACACATGTATGACATAGAAAATCGTCTTTCTTCCGTTGATTTGTCCCTCCCCGGCGGCCGGTTTGTAATTGCCAGCGACGATCAAGGCAACATTAGTCCGACGGGCGATGCGAGGCTGCCGCTCATTCCGATCCCGTATGTCACCTCGAAAGACGCAGGCTGGAATCGAGGGTTGCTTGAACCAAGTGCTGTGCGCCTGGCGCCTCGTTTCGGTTTCGCTCTGAAGCTCAACAATTCCAGGACCGTTGTGAGGGGAGGTTATGGAATCTTTCTCAACCAATGGGCCTACAGCGTCCAAACAGCGTTCGCCAGAAATTTGCCGTTTTTCTCCTCGACACAGGTCGACGTTGGCAACGTGACCGTTCCGGGGTTTCGCACAAAGGACATCCTGAACACGACGGCGACAGGAACGATTAGTCCGAGCATCATGGATCATGACTACCACGTCGAATACAGCCAGACGTGGAGCGCTGGGACCCAGCACGAACTACTTCCGTCCACGATGGTGGAAGTCTCCTACATGGGGACCTGGACGATCGGCGCCGATAACTCAACCGTCAGAAATGTTCCTGAACCTGGGCCGGGATCCATTCAACAACGCCGACCAATTCCACAATTGGGTCGTATCAATGCCATTCGTTTTGATGGAAAGTCGATTTACCACGGACTGACATTCAAAGCGGAACGACGACTCCAAAATCACGTGGGTTTTAATGTCAGCTATACGTTGTCCTCCTCGAAGGATGATGCGTCCAGTCCTGGCGCTACAGAGTCCGAGGCGAATGTTCCTCAAGACGTCCGGAACCTGTTCGGACCAGGAGGCGAATGGGCACATTCGAGTTTTGACCACCGGCATCAATTCGTTGGAAGTGGCGTGTATGAGTTTCCATTTTTCGCCAACGCTGGTGGAGTTAAGGGTGCCCTGCTTTCGCACTGGCGCTTCAACACGATCTTCACCGCTCAGTCCGGAGCTCCTCTTACGGTAAATCTCGGAGTGGATCAGGCCAACGTCGGGACGGGTCCGGCGCAACGTCCGGATCAGTCGAAAAATCCCAATCTGGCATCGGGACGGACACCCGACCGGTGGTTTGACACGACTGCCTTTTCCTTGCCGGCGCCATTTACGTTCGGCACCGCTCCTCGCAACAGCGTTTTGGGGCCAGGTGCCTCCAGCCTGGATATTGCGATTAACAAGCTCTGGAGAATTGGTGAGCCGAGTCGTCTGGAATTTCGATGGGAAGTTTTCAACGTCCTGAACCGAACAAACTTCGACATTCCAAACAGGACTTTTGGAAATGCGAATTTCGGGCAGATTTTTAGCGCGAAAAATCCCAGAGAGATGCAGTTGGGTATGCGTTTCAGCTTCTGAATGACGTTCTCCTGTCCATCTACCAAATTCCGAGAATGAGGCGGTACTTGCAACCGCAATCTATTTGCGAATATAACCGAGTGAACTTCCAGAAGGGAATGATGCTCGGATGAAACATGCAGCGCTTGCACGGTCCATAGTTTTGCTTTCCGGTCTCCTAGCTATTGCAGCGGGGGCACGCTTGCTGGGTCAGCAACGGGGAACTCCAGAGGCGAGAATCGAAGACCATCAAAACATGATGGCTCAGCTCGGCATTCACAAACTTCGGCCCGGACCGAGCGGGAACGAATCGGATCCGAACCATGCAAACTACGATGAAGCTACGGCGAATCCTTATCCAGACCTTCCTGACGTCTTGAGTCTGAAGAACGGAAAGAAAGTTACGACCCCCAAGATGTGGAAAGAGCAACGGCGCCCTGAGATCTTGGAAGACTTTGATCGCGAAGTTCTGGGCCGTGTTCCCAAGAACGTGCCTAAGGTGACCTGGGCCGTCGCGAATATGGCCGAAGGAAAAGTTGGTCCTCACCCGGTTATTGGAAAACAGCTCGTCGGGCATGTTGATAATTCGTCCTTTCCTGAGATCGCTGTCGATATCCAGATGACGCTCGTTACGCCGGCAGACGCGAAGGCTCCAGTGCCGGTCATGATGATGTTCGGGAACGCAGGAACTCTTCCGACCATGAGCGGCCTGCCTGCAACGGGACGAGGAGCGCCCGCCGGTCCAGATCCTCCTGCACAACAACAATTGATCGCGGACGGCTGGGGCTATGCTGCGATCACCCCCGGCAGTATTCAAGCAGACAACGGCGAGGGCCTCACGAAGGGAATCATCGGACTTGTGAATAAAGGGCAGCGCCGCAAGCCCGACGATTGGGGCTCCCTACGCGCCTGGTCATGGGGTGCCTCGCGCGGTCTCGATTATCTCGAGACCGACAAGGCCGTCGATGCCAAGAAAGTCGGGATCGAAGGTGTTTCGCGCTTTGGTAAGGCGGCGCTGATTACGATGGCATATGACGAACGCTTCGCGGTGGTGCTTGTTGGTTCTTCCGGTGAGGGCGGTGCGAAATTGCATCGCCGCAATTGGGGTGAAGCTGTCGAGAATCTAACCGGAGTTGGTGAATATCATTGGATGGCCGGTAATTTCATAAAGTATGGCGCTGCGGAGGCCTCGTTTGGTAGTAAGAATGCCGGAGATATTTCCGTCGATGCTCATGAATTGATCGCATTGTGCGCGCCGCGTCCAACATTTATCAGCTATGGCGTCCCCGAGAAAGGCGATGCGAGATGGCTCGACCATCAGGGCAGCTATATGGCCGCCGTTGCGGCCGGTCCCGTGTTCAAGCTTCTCGGTGCTAAAGATCTGGGCGTCTCGAACGACTATAAAAAGGAAAAAATGCCGCCGGTCAACGTCAGCATGCTCGACGGCCAGCTTGCGTGGCGGCAACACGACGGCGGTCATACGGATGGGCCGAACTGGAAGTACTTCATCCCCTGGGCCGACAAGAATTTGAAACACACACCCCTGGCCCGCTAGGAGATTCGGCGTTTGAACAGACGATCTTTCAGATTGCCGGGCATGCTTATGCTTGTGCCGGTCCTGGTTCTCGCCCAGACGCCCGCCGACGAACCGGTCCCCCGTTCTGATCAGAATTCGATGACCGCTCACGTACAGCTCCTCGAGAAAGCAAGGAAGGGCGGGATCGATATCTACTTTGAGGGTGATTCTATTACGCGCCGTTGGGGTGCGATCGACTATCCGGAACTGCTCGCAAACTGGCGAGAAAACTTTTTCGGGTGGAATGCGGCGAACTTCGGATGGGGTGCCGACATGATTCAGAACATTTTATGGCGCCTGAACAACGGCGAACTCGATGGCGTCAACCCGAAGGTCATGGTCCTTCTTGCCGGTACGAACAACATCGGTAGGACAGTCCCGCCGGATGGAGATGCCGCAAAGGTGGAGGATATTACGAACGGCTTGAAAGCCCTCGTAGCCACGATGCGTGCAAAAGCGCCGAATGCGACGCTTATACTAATGGCGATCTTTCCGCGCAACGACAACATCGCGGTTATGGGGACCGTCAACAAGATCAACGAGAACATCTCGAAATTTGCTGACGGCAAGAAGGTGCTCTTCCTGAATATCAATGAGAAGCTGGCCGACAAAGAGGGCAGGCTTTTCCCCGGCATGATGAATCCCGACGGGCTCCATCCAGCAATTAAGGGATACCAGGTATGGGCGGATGCGTTGAAGCCGCTGTTCAGGCAACTAGTCGGAGCGCCCGCAAAGAGTGACCACTCGCCGGCTCCGACGGGAGATCCGAGTGCAACGAAGCGCTAGGATGGACGTACATGGAGAATCTCTTTGAAATGTTTGCGAGCCATTTGTGCAGGTCTGTGCGTTTTGGTGGTCGGCGGATGTGCAACTGAAAAGCAAGCCACTGTGAAGCGGGAAGCGTTCGGAAAGATGCCCGATGGGGCAACTGTCGAAGTATTCACGCTGAGAAATGCAGGAGGCATCGAGGTCCGGGCGATCACGTATGGTGGAATCATCACGTCCCTTCGAGTCCCGGATTTAAACGGGCACTTCGACGATGTGTCGCTGGGCTATGACAACCTGGATAGTTATGTACAAAACAACTCGCCGCACTTTGGCGCGATCGTCGGGCGGTACGCCAATCGAATCGGGAAAGCATCGTTCACATTGGATGGTAAGACGTATCAATTGGCGGCAAACAATGGGCCGAATCATCTGCATGGCGGGAAAATAGGATTCGATAAAGTCATCTGGGACGGACAGGATTTCCGAAACAAGGATGGAGCCGGTGTCGTATTTCGATATACGAGTCCCGATGGGGAAGAAGGATACCCAGGGACTCTAAAAGTGCAGGTCACGTACACACTGAACGATCGCAATGAGTTGATAGTTGACTATCTGGCCACGTCGGACAAGCCGACACCGGTTAACCTATCCCAGCATACGTATTTCAATCTAACCGGCGGCCAACGTGACGTACTGGACCATGAACTGACCTTGGATGCAGATCGGTATACACCGGTCGATCCAACATTAATCCCTCTCGGAACGCTTGCGCCCGTGTCGGGAACGCCATTCGACTTTACCAAGCCGGCCAGGATCGGCGCCCGAATCGGCATCGAAGATGACCAACTACGGCGGGGAAGAGGATACGATCACAATTTCGTCGTCAACCGCACCAATGCGGGCGTTGTTCATACGGCACGTGTCCTCGAGCCGATGACAAGGCGTGTGCTGGACATATCGACGACGGAGCCGGGCGTGCAATTCTATTCCGGCAATTTCCTTGACGGCACGATTACTGGAAAATCCGGTGTGGTCTACCTTCAACGCTATGGCTTCTGCCTGGAGACCCAGCATTTCCCAGACTCACCGAACAAGCCCGATTTCCCTTCAACGATCCTTCAGCCCGGTCAAGAATACCGGTCACGAACCATATTTGCGTTCAGTGTGTCGCCATAAACAAGTCGTCGGTAAGCGAATGCGTGGGTGCAATTGATAGGCATAAAACGCACAGAAGGCACAGAACCTCTGCTCGAGGTCTCGGGAATATCCAAGCGGTTTCCCGGTGTGGTGGCTCTGGATGCTGTCTCCCTGGATGTACGGCGCAGCGAGATCGTCGGAATTGTCGGAGAAAACGGCGCCGGCAAATCGACTCTGATGAAAATCCTTGCGGGCATTTATCGTCCCGACTCCGGCGCGATACGGTTCGATGGTAGACCTGTCTCGATTCGCTCACCCGGCGAAGCAACGCGTCTGGGGATTGGCCTTATTCATCAGGAACTCGAACTCGTCGATAGTTTGGATGTCGCGGCGAACATTTTCCTCGGGCGCGAACCGGTTTCTTGGGGGCCTCTCAAGCTGATTGACCGCAAAACGGTCTACTCGGAGACCGAAGGCTACCTCTCACGACTCGGATTAAACCTCTCCCCGCGGACATCATTAAGCCGGCTGTCCCTCGCGCAACAACAATCAGTGGAAATTGCGCGCGCGTTGTCGCTGAAGGCGCGTCTGTTGATCATGGATGAACCTACGTCCAGCTTGACCAGCACGGAAACGGAGAGGCTGTTTGGCTTAATCCGCGACATGCGCAGGGACGGCGTAAGTTTCATTTACATCTCCCACAGGCTGGCTGAGATCGAGGAGCTTGCGGACCGGTTGTTCGTCCTGCGCGACGGTAAGAACGCGGGTATTCTAGCGCCGCCCGAAATTACAAGCGAACGAATGGTGCAATTGATGGTTGGGCGCGACCTGAAAAGTTTCTACGGAAGCCTTGCGTCTACGGCCGGCGACACCTTTCTGCAAGTTGATGGGATGCGGACCCGTCGTTACCCGGCGCAGCAGGTCTCGCTCACCATTCGACGGGGCGAAATCCTCGGTGTCGCAGGATTGATTGGTGCAGGCCGAACAGAAGTTGCGCAAGCTATTTGCGGAGTTAATCCTGCCGTCTCCGGCGAAATATTTTTAAAAGGTGAACGACTGAAAATCGAGTCGCCGTCGGAGGCCATTCGGCAAGGAATCTATTTGATTCCCGAGGACCGCCGCCGGTTTGGGCTGATATCGGAGATGAGCGTACGCGAAAATATCAGCTTGCCGGCTCTGGCCAGACATAGCAGGGCTCGTCTGATTGACAGGAGACGCGAGGTTGAGTCTACGCGAACAATATCCTCCGAGTTGCGGATAAAGATGGCCTCGTTGGAAGCTGTCACTAGAGATCTGAGCGGCGGCAACCAGCAGAAAGTCGTTCTCGCCAGGTGGTTGTCATTAGACCCGAGAGTGATTGTTTTTGACGAGCCGACGAAGGGCATCGACATCGCGGCAAAGGCGGACATCTATCACCTATTGCGTCGACTTGCCTCCGAAGGCGTGGGCATTATGATGATCAGCAGCGACCTCGAGGAGATTCTCGGCAATAGCGACCGCGTTGCGGTTATGCGCGAAGGACGGATTACGGGCATACTCGAGCGCTCTGAATGCAGTCCGGAATCCATTATGCGCCTTGCGGTGGCATAGCCAACTTATGGCGAGAAAAGAAATCAGCATTCTTATATTGTTCGTCGCGTTATGCGCCGTCGTCGCCATAAAGAGTCCTCAATTTCTCAGCACCGCGAACATTCAGAACATGACGCGCCTGATCGGTGCGTACGGAATATTCAGTATCGGTGTGGGTGTCGTCATCATCACCGGCGGAATCGATTTATCTGTCGGGTCGTTGTTCGCACTGCTCGGCGTGCTTCTTTCGATGATGCTCGTGGAGTGGCACTGGCCTGCGAGCCTTGCGGTTCTGGCAGTCATCGCACTTGGAAGTTCTCTTGGAACAATCCACGGACTCCTGATCACGCGACTGCACCTACAGCCGTTCATTGTGACGCTGTGTGGGTTGTTGTTGTACCGGGGGCTCGCCAGATACATTGCGTCCGACGTAACCAAAGGCTTCGGCTCGGGGCAGGGATTCCAATGGCTGCGTGAGTCGGCAGCCGGCGGCCTCTTCGGTATTCCAATGCCGTTTGTTCTTCTGACTATAGTCGGCGCTGTTGCTTGGGTGGGGCTGCATCGTTCCATTTATGGAAGGCATCTTTTTGCGGTCGGCCGTAACGAGGAAGCGGCGCGATATTGCGGCATCAACACCTCAAACACGATCGCCGGTGCCTACGCCGTATCGGGCACGCTTGCTGGAATGTCTGCAATCCTGATTGCGTTTTACACGAATTCGATTTCACCCTCGTCGCACGGAAATTTTTATGAACTGTATGCAATTGCCGCCGCGGTCGTCGGAGGGTGCAGCCTTCGTGGCGGTGAAGGTTCGATTATCGGAATCATTCTCGGAACCGCGTTGCTACAGGTGATTCGTAATTTGGTTAATCTTATGGACATTCCTAGTTCACTGGATTTCGCCGTAATGGGCACCGTTATCCTGATCGGCGCCATCGCAGATGAAATCGTCAAGCCCAGGAAAGAATTCTGAAAGTTTTCTCCCGGCTGCTGAATCAGTTCTCGGCGGGCCGGACTTCCACGTAATCCAGCGCAGCAGTTTCGCCGCCGTTGGGGATTCCTTCGATACGAATCTCATCTCCGTCACGCAGCGAGACTCCAGAGATCACGCGCCGCGCGGAAGAAGCGCCATCCACTTTGCGTGTGGGCACCTCATCGTCAGCGGCCCACTCTCCGATAAGTTGGTTTCCAAGCCAGAGACGAAAGAGGGATATGCCGTTATTGACGTCGAAATATTGGACAATCAAGTCGCGCCAACCTGAGTCGCCGTTGTACTTGAAGCTGGCGGTGCATCGGTTGTTATTACATTCCACGGCTTTCCCGCCGGATGCTGCTTCCCACGGTGTTACCGAGGTTGGAACGTAACCCGATAAACTCATCGACTCGGCTTCGACTCGGCCGGTGTAAAGTCCTACTCGCCCGCGCGCGTCCGGAATACTGGAGCTGCGAAGGAACCAATTGGAAACGGCGTCGCGCCAAACGACCGCCTGGCCGGATTGGTATTCAAGTTGAGCAAGCACCTCGTCGTACCGCCTGTCGTCCACGCGCCCTTGAAGCGATTTCCACTCCCGCACATATCTGGCCACCGCTTCTGCCCCTTCGTAATGGGAATCGTAAATAAACTGGATGACCGTTTTTCCTGAGTGCAACACATGCGTGTAAGGCACATGATGCATGAACAGAATGAGGTCGTCGGGACACGTGTCCAGGGATTCATAAAACTTCGCCACGGCTGGATTGTATTGACCAAGAAAGCCGGTTCCGGATGCGACCGTGCGATCCATACCCACACCTCGCTCGTCGGCGCGGTGCCACTGGCCCCAGCCATTTCTTTCGGAGGCTTCCACTGCGACTCCGTAATGGTTCCCCACAATATCCGTCAGCGTCTGCAATCCGAGTGGTCCGGTGTAGTTCTCGTAAGTCCGCCAGGAGTTCAGTTGAATATTGGTGATTGTTTCTACGACTCTGGCATCGCTTCCGAAAGTGAGACGAGTCCATTCTTCGGTGATTTGATTCGACGACAGGTCAGGATTCCAAGCCAACCGGCCAAACCCGTAGAGGTTTGCCTGCGACATATGGTTTCCGAACCAATTGTCGTTTAGACCCACGTTCGATACGCCGACAAAACCCGCGACGATCCTTTTGACCGGCGTACGGCCGTCGCGGACACGCATGTCGAAATCAAGCACCTCTTTCCACATCGGAACCAGAAATACCAGGTGCCTCGACTGACCCATGTACTCCTGCGTGATCTGCAATTCGACAGCTTCCTTAGTCTTCTCGAGGGCTCCAAATAACGGCGACGCGGGTTCGCGTACCTGGAAATCGATCGGGCCGTGTTTGATCTGGATGATGACGTTGTCGTCAAACTTGCCGTCCAGCTCGCGAAAATTGTCGTACGCTGCGCGAGCCCGGTCGTTCTTAAGGTTCTCCCAGTCCATGTGATGGTCGTACACGAAACCCCGATAGAAGATCACTCCGCCGTGAGGCCTGAGAGCGCGCGCGACAACATTGGCGGCGTCGGCGTGCGTCCGGTTATAAGTAGAAGGACCGACGCGTCCCTCGGAATCGGCCTTCAAGACGAATCCGCCGAAATCCGGGACTGCGCGATAGATTTCGTCTACTTTAGATTTCCACCATGCGATCACTGCAGGATCGAGCGGATCGAATGTGTCGAGCGGACCGAGAGTTTTGGGGCTGCCGAAATCGATAGCCAAGGCTACCTGGACGCCCCAAGGCCGGAGGGCCTCTGCGATGCGGGCCACGTGCGGAATCAAGTCGGATCCCAGAACGTGCGGGTCGGCATTGACGTTATTAATGGCGCAACCGTTGATGCCCAGTGAGGCGAGCATACGGCCGTAGTCGCGCACCCGATCGAGGTTTTCCCGCGAGCGGCCATTCTCCCAAAAGATCGACCGTCCTCCATAACCTCGCTCGATCGTTCCATCGAGGTTGTTCCATTCATTAACCCATCGGATCGAAACCGAAGGGCTTTGTTTCTCATCGAGATCGTCAATGGGATTACCGAGGGCAATCTTCCGAAGCAAAGCGAACGCGCCGTAGAGAACGCCGCGATCGTTTTCCGCGGTGATCACGATGTATCGCCGTCCGCTTGTGTCGAAGGTCTTCAAACAATAACCGTCTGCAGCTACCGTTCCCGCGGGCACTAAAGCGGTTGCCGCCTTGCGCAGATCGGAAAGCGTACTGAGAAGGATCGCGCTTTCCACAGGCATGCCGGACGTGGCTCGCAAGGTTCTGCCAAGCATCCTGCGGATTCCAATGATAATTTCCTCCTGCCCGCTTTGAACGGGACCTGCCTTGCTCAGCGTGGCGATCGCTACCGGCAACGCCTGCCGGTAGCGCACTGCGGCAGATTCATCGAGAGGGGAATACCTCAGCCAGGAGTTGTACCCTGTCTCGGCGAGGAGCAAGGATGGTGTCAATAGGAGTCCGAGGAGCAGGAATAGTCGCGTGACCCTCCTAGGCCAGATCAGCAATCCGCATTTAGCCACAAAAACATTTGAAATTGGACGAATCCTGCACCTCAAATTCGAAATCCGAAATTGCAAATTGGACCGGTGCAATTTCCGATTTCGGATTTCGAATTTGAGGTGCAGGATTCGTCCAATTTCAAATGTTTTTGTGGCTAAATGCAGATTGCTGGAGATCATACCTGCCCTATGAGTTCACCCCTGAAGCGAGATAGCCTCCATCGACCGCAATGCACTGCCCGGTCAAAAAACTGGCGCTATCGGAGCTCAATAAGACTGCAACACCAACAAGCTCTTCCGGTTTACCGAAGCGCCGCATGGGTGTACGCATGAGCAACTCGCGCCCGCGTGCGGTATCCATGATGAGATGTGCGTTCAGGTCCGTCGGGAATATACCTGGTGCGATCGCGTTTACGGAAATCCCGTCAGCCGCCCATTCGCATGCGAGGCTTCGTGTTAGCGATAGCACGGCTGTTTTTGCGGAGCAATACGCCGCTACTTCATGGAATGCCAGAAACGATCCGAGCGACGCGATATTGATAATGCGGCCCCGCCCGCTAGCTTTTAGTGCAGCATGAAACGACTGGCAGGCCCGCAGGACACCCATCAGGTTCGTATCCATCAGGTCGGACCACTGCTTTTCCGACGTGCTGACGGTGGATTGTTTGAATGTGATGCCCGCTGCATTTACCAGAATGTCCACCTGACCGAACTGAAGCAATACCGCATCGCGTAACGCATCGATCGAGGACTTGTCTTGGACGTCGGTGGGCTGGCATAGCGTGCGGCCCCCGGCCATTTCGAGGTCGCGGAAGACCTCGGCCAACCGATCCTTTCGGCGTCCGGTTGGGACAACGGTTGCGCCATGCTTCGCAAGACCTTTCGCGAGAGCGAGCCCAATTCCAGACGTGGCGCCGATGACCACGGCAACGCGTTTCGTCAAATCCAAGGGACTGCTCATATTAAAAAGGACGATCCAGCCGTAATCCGCTTCGCTCCAATTCAGCTGGGTTTCCAGCATCGGTTTCAAGACGCTTAGTACCTGCCGGTCGATGTAGTTCACTGTCGTGGCGAAAAACAGCAGGGCACAAATCATCCAGCGTACACGCCCGCCGGGGCGCACGAGCGTCTGGCCGGGTATCTCAGCCTGGAGAGGAAGAGTTCGCATTATTTATCGTCCGATTCGTCCAATGCTCGAAGTTGCCGCGAAACAAGCGATAGATATCGCGGCGCACGTCCTCTTTGGTGATGCCACGGCCGTCTTCCATCAATAGTGTGTAGGCCTTCGCCAGAAGAGGTGCCATCGTTCGCCGGGTGTTTCTCCACTTGTAAATCAACTGCTCCAGAACTCGGGCGTCCGAGTGTTGGGGGATGAACGTGGTTCCGAGCATTTCGAGGCGTTCGCGGGTGATTTCTTCGACGATGGACGGATTGTTCAGGAACCACCAGCAGCCGAACGGAAGTAAGTTGCGGAACTTCCGTGCGTAGACGCATAACTCGTGCTGATTCTCGCGGCTCAGCACGCTGACCATGATCCGATTATCCGGAAACTGATCGCACAATGCTGCAATCGATCGCATGTCCGCCCTCCCCGATGCATCGCCCGCCAGCCGCAGAGCAGGATTGACCTGGCGCCGTACACCTATCATCAACGCCAACGGCAGTTGAAACTCGTGACAAGCTGGCAGCACAGCGCCCGTGAGCAAAGTGTTACGAACGTCCTCTCCGGGGAATGTAAAGGTGTCGGGCAACGACACCGCCATATAAACGGGGCGGATGCGCGCTACACAGGACGAGAGGAATCGCCTCAAACTCGTCAACGTTGTTTCGTTTGCGTCGCGCTCGACGGGATAACCTTGCTCGGAAAGATAACGATAGTGGGAGTTCCAATCGTTAAGGATGCGATCCAGCCGCAGTGATGCATAAAACTGGCTATCCAGTTCGCCCCCGTTCTTCCAGGCGGCCTCTTCTTCGGGATCGAGCGGATCATTCGTCATGACAACATCACTGACTCCCGACAACCGCAAGATCCGCGCAATATAATCGATCAGATTCTGTTTGCGAAAAAATTCGCGCAATGGAGCGAGTGAAGTCGCGGCCGGATTGAGTCCTAACGCGTCCAGAACCAAAACCACGCCCCGCGCGGCTTCCGAAATCGGAGTGTTTTCGAGGAAAAGCGTTCTCCATATGACATCGGCTCGCTGCGGCTTCGTCAGTTTCCAATATTGCTCTGGCGGCATCGATGAATACCTGAAGAATTCGGCTTCGAGGTAGTGATACGTCAGCAGGTCATCGATTCCCCAGAGTCCCAGGTTTCCGAGAGCGGGCGCAAACAAGTGCGTGTGGATGTCGATGAACGAAGTACCATTCAGCACTTCCTCCACGACGCTGTTGAGGTGCTCTTTGGCGATGGGCCGTTTGTCTGACTCCCTGTTGATTGCGGCTATTTCCATGATTGATGCATTACACCACATCCACGTGCGGCGTCAGCTTGTGTTCGGCAGACGCTCAACCCACAGTGCCCCTTTCGTTGCAGGATACAGAGCGCGGTACACTCGATATCCGGCCTTATAAATCTCGCCTTCCTCGACCTGTGGCTCACACACTCGGACTTCGCGAATAGTTGCTTTAGTGACCTCGCGGACGGAGGAGTATTCGCCCGTTCCCACCATAGCGAGCAGAGCGGCACCATATGCGGAGCCCTCCTGGTTCTCGAGAACCGCGACACGCTTGCCGAACACGTCGGCGATCATCTGCTGCCAAAACAAGCTTCGCGCGCCACCGCCAGACAGCCGAACGGATTCAACGTGGACGCCCATTTGCTGGATTACATCGAGACAATCTTTCTGGCTGTATGACACACCCTCCATCAGCGAGCGGATCAAGTGGGCACGGGTGTGTTTCGCAGTGAGTCCAATCCAACCACCGCGCGCAGCAGGATCGAGGTGCGGGGTGCGCTCACCCATCAGGTAAGGAAGCCAAAAAAGGCCGTCGGCTCCCGCAGCAGTCGTAGCTGCTTCAAGTGTCAACGAGTCATAGCCGGCTTTCGGCTCAAAATTGTTTCTGAACCACTGCAGACTCAGTCCCGCTCCCTGAGTCACCCCCATCACGTGCCAGGCGTCCCGCACCGCATGGCAGAAAGTGTGAACGCGACCCTGCGTGTCATATTCAGGATGTTTTGTGTATGCGAAGACGACACCAGATGTTCCTAGCGTGCACGAAACGATGCCGGGCTCGACGATTCCATTCCCGACGCCGCTGGCCGCCTGATCCCCGGCACCAGCCACAACCGGCGTGCCTTGCGCGAGACCTGTTGCAGCCGCGGCGGATGAAGAGATATGCCCGCTGATGTGGCTCGATTCGAAAACTTGCGGCAGAACGGATTGGGGGAGACCAACACGTTCAGCCATTTCCACGGACCAAGCCCTATGGGCGACGTCGAAAAGCGAGGTTCCCGAAGCATCGGCCACGTCCGTTGCATGCTCTCCCGTGAGGCCGAATCGGACGTAGTCTTTCGGCAGAAGTATTTTCCGAACTCGCTCGAAGTGCTCCCGTTCGTTGTCGCGCACCCATAGAAGCTTCGGAAGAGTAAAGCCGGTCAGAACGGGATTTGCGGTGTAAGAAAGAACAGAGTCCTTTCCAATCAACTCATTGATCGCATCGACTTGAGGCTGGCTGCGTTGATCGCACCAGATCAATGCGGGACGGATCACTTTGTCATCTGCATCTAACATCACCAATCCGTGCATTTGTCCAGAGAGGCCGACGCCGCGTACGTCGCGACCCGAAGCACTCACCTGTGCAAGTGCGCCGCGGATTGCTTCCTGGGCAGCATCCCACCAATTTTCAGGGCGCTGCTCGGCCCAGAGCGGCCGCTCCATGTGGATGTCTTCGTGAGGAGCCGTGAATGATGCTGCAATCTTGCCCTGCGCATCGACGAGCAGCACACGGGTGCCGCCTGTGCCGACATCGATACCGATCCAGTACGTCATGAAAAATATGTGCGACCGCTATGCATTCCGAGCAAAAGCTGAACAAGACGGTGCGGAATCAATTCGTGCAGTGTCAGGAGTTCCTTGTTCGCGGCGGCCAGTGCCTGAGCATCAGTTCCCGCCGACACACCGGAACCGGCCTGCAGCGCGGCGGTTGCTTCGCGAAGGACCGGATCTTCGAGCGCTTCGCCTGCAATCTCCCACAACGTGATGAATCGATCGACCGCATTCGGAAAGCTGACGGCGAAAACACCATAGTTACTCGTCGTGCGCAGCGGTTTGAAATCCAAATTGAACGGTCCATTGAAGCCGTTCGTGCGAAGCAGCATGAGCACGCTCAACCAATCGAGCGGATTGACTAGACCGATGGCGATATCGACGTCGTGCTTCAGCCTGTACCCATCGTTAATGTCAAAATGCCAAAGTTTGCCGGCCATAAGAGCCCGTGCGAGCGCGGCCCGCGGAGCACCTCCCCACATGAGTTCGTGCAAGTACTCGGGATTGACGCCGACCATATCCGGATGCTTCAACGCTCCCGACGCGATGAAGGCAAGCATGGCATCGCTAGTAGGGAGTAGAATCTCCGCCTGAGGCTCGAACGGTTTTGCCTCGAGGCAGTGCTTCAGAGTGGGCCGATTTTTTCGTTTGGCAATCTCGATGTCGCGTTCACATGCGGCGTTCAGCGCGTCTGCATACCAACGGAGGGTCTGAATCTCGTCAATCGATCCTTGCACAAAATATCCGAGCGATCCGGGCCAATAAACGGCGTAGCGTGCACCCAGTTCATGTCCGATATCCACCGTATTGCGGACACGGAATGCTGCGTATTCGCGCACTTCAGGCGCTTCCGGGGCCGGTCCGGCGGCAAAGACGGCGTTATAGAAAGTTTCCGTCGTTACCATCGAGCACTTCACACCGTTCTCTTCGAGTGTTCTTCGAATCTTCGCGACAATCTCATCCTGTTCACCTGAGCCGAGCGCGGCGGTAGGGACAACGTCGCTGTCGTGGGTACACCAGTGGCCGATGCCGATTTTTCCGAATTCGCGGATTACGTCTTCGAAAGTGATCGGTTGTCGTGTCGGGGCATAAAACAGAGCCTGACCCTGATATGCAGCCGCCCATTGCGGACCACTGATGAAATATTTCCTACGGACGTCCGGTGTGTAGCCGCCTCCGCACATTTTGGCCAGCCGATCGACAAGCGCCTGTTGCTGATTTGGAGGTATGGGTTGCATGCCGAGTAAAATAGTTCCACACAGCACAGACGGACAAGAGCTATTTGGTACGGAGGTGCAATGAATCGGGTCGGAATGGGTCTCGTTGGCGCTGGTTTCGTCGGGCCGCACCATGTTGACGCAGTTCGGCGTCTTGGATTCGTGGATGTCGTAGCAATTGCAGGTAGCAGCGAAACGTCAGCAAAAGCGAAAGCCGAGGCGCTTGGCGCACGCAAAGCATACGGCAGCTTCGAAGCGTTGCTAGAGGATCCCGATGTGCAGGTCGTGCATAACGCCACGCCCAATTACCTCCATTATCCTGTGATCGCTGCGGCAATCGGCAAAGGCAAGCACGTCGTGTCCGATAAACCTTTGGCAATGACGGCCGCAGAAGCGAAGAAACTTCTCGATCAGGCTAAAAGCAGCGGCATCATTCATGCTGTGACGTTCAACTACAGGGGAAATCCTCTAGTCCAGCAGGCGCGTCACGCAGTCGCGCGCGGCGATATCGGACGAGCGCATTTCCTTCATGGCTATTACTTGCAGGATTGGCTTATCAAGGAGACCGACTATTCATGGCGGCTCGACCCGACAAAGGGCGGAGCTTCCTCGGCGATTGGCGATATCGGCTCGCACTGGTGCGACCTCGCACAACACATCACCGGGCTTCGGATCACGGACGTGCTGGCAGATCTCACGACCGTGATCCCGACCCGGCGGAAACCGAAAGGGCCTCGCGATGCGTTTGCTGCCCCGGACACCGCCAGTGATTTCGATTTCGTGGATATCCGAGTCGAAGATCTTGCGTCGGTGTTGGTGCGATTCGACAACGGCGCGAAAGGAGTATTTTCGGCCGGTCAGGTCTGTGCGGGTCACAAGAACGATCTCGTGCTGGAGATTTGCGGTTCGTTAGGATCGATTCGCTGGCACCAGGAGCAACAAAACGAATTATGGATTGGACGGCGCGATGGTCCAAACCAGATCCTTCAAAAGGATCCATCGCTGATGGATCCCGGTGCCCGTTCGTATGCACATCTGCCCGGCGGCCATCAGGAAGCCTGGTCCGACGCGTTTTGCAATGTGATGCGCGATATTTACGGATTCATCGCGGCGGGCAAGAGTCCTGGCGATCCTCATCCACCAGCCTTCGCCACGTTTGAAGATGGTTACAGGGCGAACTGTATTGTGGACGCCATACTCGATAGCGCAAAAAATGGCGGACTGTGGACTAAAGTGAAGTATTGACCTGTAGGTGGGGTCGATGAGGGTGTGAAGGAATTGTTTGGGATAAGCGATAGGTTTGGGATAAGCGACAGTCCCCTCCTCAGTGAGGAGGGGACTGTTTGCCTGATTCACAGCTTTCGTCAGTTTATTCCGCAGAATGTCCCCAAACTTTATGTGAATTCATCAGGAGCTGCTCTGTAAGCCATGCCGACAAAATCATTCGATCCTAAATTTATGAAAGTGGGGGTCCTGACTGCCGCGCTCCAGGAGTTGACACCCCGCCAAATCCGCGACGAAGATCCGGACCGAGCTGTCGAGGAATGGCTGGATTTTGCCCGCGAATTGAAAGCGGAATGCATCCAGCTCTCCGCGGCGTTACACCCGAGCGAGGCTGACGTGCCGCCCGAAGCAATGTTGGACCCCGTAGCGAATACGCTCGATCTTCGTAAGCCTTTCGACAAGGCTCGCGCGCGGCGTGTAGAAGCTGCGATTAAGGGTACCGGGATCGGACTGTCGGACATCGCGTACTTTGACAACATGCTGCATCACGATCCTACAGTCCGGAAAAAGAAACATGACTTTATGATGCGTGTATTTGATGCCGCGGCCCTGCTTGGCGCGGAAGCGGTTTGTGGTTTCGTGGGACGCAACCAGCAGCTCAGCATGGATCAGAACCTCAACGATTACGCGGAGCATTTCATTCCGCTGTTGAAGGCGGCCAAAGAACGTGGCCTCGGATTTCGTGTGGAGCAATGTCCAATGCCGGGATGGACGACATCGGATAATTTCCACAACAATATCGCCTATACACCCGGAACGTGGATCGCGCTGCACCGGATTTCGGAGAAGCACGGCGTCGGAGATCAATTGAGGATTCACTATGATCCCTCACACGCCATCCTCATGGGCCAGGACACGCGTTCAATCTTTCAATATCTAAAGGACACCGGCTACGGGTTCCTCATTGGCGGATTCCACGTGAAGGGACAGGTTATCGATGCGAAGGGAGTGTCCGCATGGGGATATGGTGGGCAAACTGTAGAACGAGGCGACTGGGTCGGAAACTTGCCTTCCGAGAAAGCAGCCGATCAAGTGAACGCATGGAAAAAGCAGACGGTCCTCTGCGAACACGAACTCCCGGGCACGGCGCGGCACGATCCTCTCGCCTACTTGCAAAACCGGTCGGTGGACTGGCTCGATCATCAATTGGCTGCCCGAGAGTTGCTGCCGCTCGACCCGGCCAAAACGTACCTCATCGTTGAGCACGAATACCCGGCAGCTCGAATTCAAGATCGTGCGCGGCTGAAGCCGATTCTTGAGGGCTCGATCGCGTTTACCCGTCGAATCGATGAAGCTGCCGCTTGCATGTATGCCCTTCAACACGAAGTGCTCGCCGCCCAGGACATTCCCGTCCAAGGTGTGGGACGACAGGCGTATCGGACTTAAGCGACAGCATTCATTTGTACTATTTGGGGCGGTCCAGCGGATCCAGGCCATTGTTATATGCGGGGTCCATTGCAGCAAGATCCGCACGGTAGCTGACCGCGGTGGCTGTTGGAAAAGATACCGGAACCTTTTGGGTAACGGCGCCAGTTGCGGCCCACTCGACACCACGCTGGAAAGTAACGACGAAATCGACCGAGCTGAGGGCCGCGACGTCATGCCCAAGCGTTGTATGAAAGATGCGGCCTTTGCCATACGTCAACACCATCAGCATGGGCTCATCGTGTCCACTTCCGTTGTTTGCAGGATCCGAGTACGCCGTGGCGAGGACGGTCATGTTTTTCCCAGGGCCGCGGAGTCTGGAGTAGAGCTCGTCACCTTGATGCATCCATGTTTTCGGCAGGCCGTTCGTAATCGGATGGTTTGCGCGAACAGTCAATTGAAATGGAATGCGACGGCCATGGCTCCCGGCCCGGCCGGGAGTATTTTCTGAGACGAGTTTGTCGTCATTGAAGTACCACCTTGGGCCAGCCTGCTCGGTTCGATCCCGCCAGCCGCCGACTCCGATCATCTCATTGAACGCTTGCCAACGCGGAAACGCATTGTCCGCTGCATGGACCACCACGAGACCGCCACCGCCTTGCATGTATTTCTCGAAAGATGCCTTCAGCTCTGCAGGCCATCGATCGTCCGGAGCATCGTAGTTGAATACAACGGCCTGGTATTTTGCAAAGTCCGGCTTGAATGCGTTGAAATCCCCTCCAGCCGGCGGAGCTGTTACAACGTCCACTTGAAACAATCCCGTTTCCTGAAGTTCCTTGCGTAGCACTGCAGTCACAATCTGCCACTTGTGGTACGGCCCGCCGCTCTCGCCATCAAAAAGCATGATGCGAATAGGCGTGGCTGCGCCGGAACCGGTTAGAAAGAGTGCAGCGACACCAAGGACAATCAGTGGTCGAAATATGTTGTTTTTCATTGACGCTCCTCGGGCAACACGAACGCATACAATCCACTGGCGCCGGCGACGAGTACATATTGCCGGCCGTCGAGTTCGTAAGTTATCGGAGAGTTTCCGACCCGACCAATACCGGAATGCCACAGCGTCGCTCCGTCTGCAGTGCGAAGCGCGAGCACGTTGCCGGCGGTGTCACCCGTAAAAGTAACGCCCGATTCCGTCGTAAGAACCCCTGCTGTCCCGGCTCCATCCCCGAGATCATGGTTCCACTTGATCTTTCCGCTTTGATAATCGATGGCTCGGAGGACTGCTTTTCCGGCAACGCCGTAGTCCGCGCCCGCCCAACCATAAGCGCCGTGTTCCGGTTTGAAGAAGTAGATTCCGTAGCCGTCTTGAGCGCTCACGATGAACAAACCGGACTTGGGATCGAAACTAGGCGACCGATAATTTGTCCCACCGACTTCATTTGGCGCGATCAATCGTCCATCGGGTGCGGGATCCTTTGCGGGATTCGGAATGGGGCGCCCCATTTTGTCGATGCCGGATGTCCAATTCACGGTCGCGAAGGGAACCGTGAGCAGGTTCTTGCCATCAGTGCGATCCAACACGAAGAAGTAGCCGTTGCGAGAAGCTTGCATCAACATCTTGCGCGGCGTGCCGCGGAAATTGGCGTCGACGAGCACGGGCACCTCCGCCGCATCCCAGTCGTGGGTATCATGTGGTGAGGCTTGAAATCCCCACACGAGCTTTCCGGAATCAGGATTGATGGCGACGATGCTGCACGTCCACGGGTTATCACCGAGGCGCGCGGCGCCGTTCAAGACAGGCGTGGGATTGCCTGTTCCGACAAATACGAGGTTGAGCTCCGGATCGTACGTACCCGTCATCCACATTTGCCCCCCGGTGGCGCCGCCGCTGGTCGGATCGGAAGTGTCTGGAGGCGGGGTGCTGTAGAAAACCCACTGGGTCTTGCCGGTCTCAGGATCGATCGATTTCAGTATGCCCGGCAGGTTGTCGAAATCGCCGGAGACACCCACAAGGAGATGATTGCGCACGAGCAGGGGAGCATTGGTGGACCAATATCCACGCTTGGAATCCGCGATTTCGATATTCCATCGAACCGTGCCGGTTCTCGCATCGAGAGCGATCATGTGCGCGTCGGGCGTGGTCAGAAACACGGAATCTTTGTACACCGCCGCCCCACGATGCCCGATGTGAAATCCTTCGTTCATCGGATACGTATATCGCCAGATCTGCCTGCCGGTGCGGACATCGATGGCCCAGATGTTGTCCGGAGCTGTCAGGTAAACGATGCCGTTGGCCAGAATCGGCGAAGCCTTGATCGGTATGTTGAGTCCCGTTTGAAACGACCATGCGAGGCCAAGGCGGTGGACATTTTCCGGCGTGATCTGTGTCAATCCGCTGTGGCGCTTTCCGGAATAGTCGCCATGATAGGTTGGCCAGCTGTCCGTCCGAGGTTTCAAGAGCAATGACGGATCGAACCCCTGAGCTAGAGCAGGAATGGGCATTGCGGCCATAAGCACGGACATCCAAACGGTCCGGAATCTCGAATTCATTGTCGCAGCCGGATTTTTATCGCAGCGTTTGCAGATACTTGAAAACATCGTGGATATCCTCATCCGAGTACTCGCCGAGTTGGTCGAAGTGCGCGCTGAGCGGATCATCGATCTTCGTTTTTACTGTCGTTTGAGCCCAGGACCGGTACCATCCTGTCGAATCAATCAATGCGATCGTAAATTCGTCGCGATATGCGAGCTTCCCAGTGATGACCTCACCTGACGGCAGTGTCACTGACGCGGTGGGCGGGTCGGGCGTCGGGCGGCCTGCGGGATAAAGCATACGCTGCAGCAGTGCTAGTCCCTGGAACCGGCTGGCAACACCTGCGAGGTCGCCGGTGGGAGAGTGGCACTTGCTGCATCCGCCGGCACCATTGAAATACTGAAGGCCTCGCTCCCCGTTTCCCGTTTGGAGGTCTTCAACATTCACGCCTCGCCGTCCTCCAACAAGCGATTCGGCCTTCGTCTTCTGATCGTGAATGAATGCGATGATGGCCAGGCGGTCTCCTTCGCTAAAATCGAATGCCGGCATTCCTCGTTCAAGGCGGCCGGTGCGAAGGAGTGCACCGATCTTATCTCCGCGTGAGTCTTCCGCCACCAACAGCGAACGCGTCAAGTCCGGGCCGCCTTCTCCGCCGTACGCATCACGGCCATGACAAAACCCGCATTGCGCAGCGAATCGTGTTTGCCCCAGCTTCACTTGTTCGGGCGTGTAAGACTGCGGCCCTACAGTCTGAGGCCTCCGCTGCGCCGCGGGACTGTCAGCTCTCCCCTGACTTGCCGGTGCTTGAGCACGCCCTCCGACCGCCATTAGGAAGCAAGTGGCAATCAGCACACAACATCGATTTCGAAGGATTTTTCGCATCAGCGTAAGATAGCAGGTATTGTGATTTGCTGCGATTTTCCAACAATCAGCCGTGCCGGAATTGTTTATGAACACTCTAATCATTCTCGGGATTCAAGGTTCGGGCAAGACCACACAAGCGGAATTGCTCAGGGAAACGTTTGGATTCGTTTTGCTTGGTGCAGGTGATGCGTTGCGGGAACTCGCCCTGGAAGACACAGAGTTGGGAAGGCGAGTCCGCCAGACGATCAACGTTGAGGGTCGTTTGGTTGATCCGGAATTGATTTCGAAAGTGATTGAAGAAAGGGTTGCGGCCTTACCCAGTGATCGCGGGTTAATTGTCGATGGTTATCCGCGGAATTTGTCTCAGTACGAGTTGTTCAAAAAGTTTTGGCCTAAAACCGGAAGAGGAGACTATCGCGTGTTTATCATCGGGCTGTCCGATGACGAAGCGATGAAAAGACTCACCAGGCGTGTGACGTGCGAAGACTGCGGTGAAGTCTACATTGAAGGCACGATGGTCCAATGTGCCAAGTGTGGCGGTCGGCTCATAAAGCGTCCCGACGATACACCTGAGGCCATACAAGTTCGCTTGCAATCGTTCTATTCCGAAACCGAGCCGATGATTCGGGTTATGGAGGCAAACGCTAAGGTGGTGCACATTGATGGCGAACCACCGATTGACGAAGTGCACCGGAAAATTGTCGCAGCTTTACAGAGGGAGGGCTTCCGATCTCCGCATTGACACCGTTGCCCGAGGTTTTAGGTGAACGAACGTCGAAGAGGCTGCGGCTTCGCGGGCACACCAATAGCTCTCGAGGGGATCTTGGGCGGTATCCCACTTCTCCTGGTTTTTATGGACTCGTGCTTTTTACAGCGACGTTAAAATCAATAATCGCGGACACGACGCGAGTAGATTGCTGCCGCGCCAAATGCCCCCACGAGGGCCCACGCCCACTTGTTTGCTAGATTGAGCGTCCAGCCAACCCTAAATCGGTTCCGAACGACAATCCGCGGGTCGCGAGAATCGTAGAAAAGAATACCGGCTTTCCAAGGACTCGTGCGTCTGCGAAACAGCATAAATTGCCTCCCGAAGACTTGTATGCAGGCTGGTTTCCAGAGCATTCCGCGATCGGTTCGTCGCAACGGTGCAAGCGGCGACCTGACCGTTGAGATAGGCCGTGCCTTTCGCCTACAGATCGGGCTCTGTTGTTGTTTCCGCAAGAATTAGTCCAAAATGTCATTCGTGACGCGCACAGCTCCCATTCTTGCCCTGTGGACGAAAGCTTATGTAAGTGCCCGAGGCTTGAGACAATGAATCTCGCAATTTTTCTCGCGATGCTTTTTACGGTCCGTCTCGCTCCGGATGTAGAGGGAATGAAGTTTTCTCAACCTCAGATTGCAGTCGCGGGCGATCTGGTTGCCCTGACGTTCGGTTCGGGCAACAACATCTATTATTCCGGTTCTCGCGATCAGGGGCGGACGTTCTCGAAGCCGGCGATCGTTGCGACCATACCGAAAGCGATGCTCGGCATGCACCGTGGGCCACGCATCGCGATCACATCCAGCGGGGCGATCCTGATCTCTGCGCCACAGGCTGAGAATATCGGTATATGGCGATCAACCGACCGAGGGCGGACTTGGTCTGCGGTCAAAACAATCAACGATATTTCAGCTTCAGCGCCTGAAGGGCTCCATTCTTTGGCCGCCGGCCCGAATGGATTCGTGTTCGCAGCTTGGCTCGACATACGTGAAAACAAAAAGAACCAACTCTACGGGGCATCGTCGGCCGACGGCGGCGTTACGTGGTCCAGAAATGTGCGTGTGTATGCATCGCCGGACGGAAAAATCTGTGAATGCTGCCATCCTTCTGCGGCTATTGCCAAGAATGGAGACATCTACGTCATGTGGCGGAACGATCTTCATGGAGCACGTGATCTATATTTCTCCCGTTCCACTGATCGAGGCCGTACCTTCGGCCCGATTTCAAAGCTTGGCATCGGTACGTGGCAGATCAACGCGTGTCCGATGGATGGTGGCGGTATAGCCGTAGATTCAAAGGGCAATGTCACGTCTGTCTGGCGTCGGGAGGGTACGGTCTTTTTGTCGAACGCGGCGCAGCCTGAGCGGGATTTAGGAATCGGCAAGGACCCTGCTGTAGCAGTGAACGATCACGGTGTCTACGCCGTCTGGACAGGACGATCGGGGCTTCAAGCGAAAGTCCCTCAGGAACGCGGCATTGTTACTCTAGCTCCCGATGGCGGTTTTGCCGCGCTTGCCGGTTCGGACAAGGTATTTGCAGCATGGGAAAGCCAAGGCGCCATTATCGTCTCCCGGTTGTATGACTAGGCGCGTCGGGGTGCTAAGCCACCTTATGTATTTCGACCACTCGATTTAGGAGATCGTCGTCGTATACTTCATAAACAATGAGAAAGTTACTGGCCGTTATGGTGCTTGCCGTGTCGTTTTCCATGGAAGCGGTCTCGGACGCGCCGACGAAATCCGATTCGGAATTCACTTTTGCCAGAGTTCAATTCACCATGAACCCTCGTTGGGTTTTTGATTACAGAGAAGCGCCGTGGCATCACGATTATCCGTTTGCTGAGGATTTGTACCTGTCGTTCTTAAGGGAGGTCACGCGCGTTCAAGCGACGAAAGAGTCCTATCAGATCGTGCAGTTAGACAGTCCCGATATTTTCAAGTACCCATGGCTTTACTTTTCCGAACCCGGATACATGGAATTGACCACAAAGGAACAAAACAACCTGCGTGAATATTTCCAACGCGGTGGGTTCGCGATGTTCGATGATTTTCGAGGTCCTGCATTGGACAATCTCCGGTCTCAAATGAAAAAGATTTTTCCGGATCGTGAGATGTTCAAGTTGGACGTGCACCATCCAATCTGGAAAAGCTTTTACGAAATCAAGTCTCTCGACATGCCTCCACCTTACCGAAACTTCGACTCTGGAGAACCGTCGTTTTGGGGAATGAATGATGAGAAAGGCAACCTCATCATTATTGCGGATGCCGATAACGATCTCGGGGAGTTCTGGGAGTGGGTGGATAAGGGACAAATGCCGTTTCAGCCGGCCGCGCTTTCCGTCCGTGTTGGCGTCAATTATTTGATTTACGCAATGACCCATTAAGCGATACTTCCGGACATGTCAGGGTGCGCCTCGTCCCAGTTAGACCGAAGTAATTCCTCAGATATTCCTACATCTTTTCCCTTACTCATATTTTGGATTGAGCTACTCAGAGTAGCAGTTTTAAGATTCGACCTCGTGCGCTTACCGTTAGAACGTCTCAACCGACGTCGGAGAATTGCCGGTGGAAACGAATTCTGCTCGAGAGATACCGATTATATTTTGGCGCTCTGTAATCCTACATGCTTTGCTGATCACTGTTATTGGTTCGATGTCCTGCTTGGCGCAGGAGAATATCGTACCGTTTTCACAAAGTGAGCAAGACGTTTCGAAGCCCCTGCGCGTCGAAACCGTTCGAATGGATCAAGGCGCGGAGCTGCTGACATTCTTTTTCAAAGGCAATGCAGCGAATGGTAATCAGCCGGACCCGCCGGACACACCATTGTTCAGCGTCTTACGGGACACACTATCCAGTCCAAATACCGATATTCATCGCCTTCGGTACGTTTGGATTCATACATACGCACAACCTAGCGTGCGTCAGAAGTTCGCTGCGTCCATACCTTTTTTCTATAGCCGTTTTGGAAATGCCCCCATATCTGCAGACCGCCTGCCCTCGCCAGTGATCGACTTCACCCGGTCACAGGTCCCGAGGCAATTAGCCAGCCTGGCCCTGCAGAACCTGTACTTCGATCCCAGATTATCTCTGCTCGAAGCAGTACTTCGCAGGTACAACGAGAGACAGTCCGAGTATCTCCGATTACAACTCCGGCGCGTCTCTACAGCACTGGATTCGGAAGATTTTCTTCAGGACGGATCGGTGTTCTCGACAATGGAACGGCGGCAACTTCAACGTCGGTTGGTCGAAACGGAAAAGCCCCTCGGGTCGTTACTGCCTGACGATAAATTGCAGCAGTTCTACTTAAAGCAGATGATGGCACTGAGGCAAGCGTGCGGGAAGAACTGGGAACTTCTTCGACAGCGTGCAGAGGCCGAGGGTTTGTTTTTCGAGCCACTGCTGCTACCGGACGGGACGGCGACTCATGCTCTGCTCCTGGTTGCTAGAGAAGATCTCCAGAACAACGAAACACAAGCATTCGATGGTCGGTTCTTGAATATAAGCAAGCCCTGGGGAGATCCTGCGCTGCTGAATTGGAATGGCGTCACCGAGATCCGTTATTTGGATTCCGATGGCAGGCGCACGGACGTTGCCGCGGAAGCATCAAGACGATTGGAACTCATTCCGCTCGCTCTCTATGGCTTGGACCATCCAAAGGTTCCCATCCTTCTGATCGACTTTCGGAACCCGCTCAATGCGAAACGCCGTGAACTATCGCGAGAAGCCAAGGATTACCTCGAATCCAAGTTTTCCATGGGACCGGGATTCAGCCGTACCTTGGTGAATGGCGGTAAAGCCGCATTTGGCTTCATCACACATAAAAGAGGAATGGATTTGTTTCAGCAGTCTCGGGCCGACTCTTATTCGCGGCTCAAAATGGTTCTCTCTGCAAATCACAGCCTGAGTCATCCCATGCTTGCGGATGTAGGACGACGCTTGGAACACGTCGCGATAAATCCCATGGAAAACGATTGGAAGTCCGAAATTCAACTCGCGCAAACGCAATATAAGTCCCTTCTTGCCTATGCGAACCGTTCTGATGGACTTCAAGCGGACATAGACCGGGCTCGCAGAGCGGAGATGATGTCTGGCAGTCATAGCACAGCCGCTCAGAATTTGTTCAAAGTCGGCGCCCTCTCATCGTTCGGTACGTATACACATCGAGAAGACGAGATTCCCGAAACGGATTCGATACTTGAATCCCGCAGGCTTTACGTAAAACAGGAGGTCTATCTTCGAGATGTGTTGAAATCCCAGTCGCCGATCGAAGTCTCTTGGGATATGTCAAAGGTTCGCGGCGCACTGGAAGGTTTGCTGGGCAGTCCTTGGTTATCTGACAACAGGGCGGCTGAAGTGACTGCTCAGCTCTTTCGAAAAACGCTCGACACTGAAACACGCGAACGTTGCTTGAACGCGCTCGTTCAGCTGAACAGGCGATATGCGCAGACCGAGCTGGCACGCCTTGCGGCGGACCGGAACACCGATGCTACGTGGCGCACTCTCATCACGCAATATCTTGATCGTCTAAACAGCCAGCCAGACGCCGCTCCTGCGAAATTGGCTGTATCGTCAGAGGCTGCTGCTTCCAATGACTAATCGGAACCTTGCGATCGCTCTCATTCTGGGATTCGCATACCTGGCGTGCGCCACCGCAGCGAATGCTGTGCCAGCGGCGGAACGAGTTGTGATCATTAAAGCCGATGGTTTGCCCTTCGGAATTTTGGATAGCTTTGTACAACAGCGAGACCCATACACGGGTAAGAGTGTTCTGCCATGGATCGAGCACGTGTTTTACCGGAACGGATCGCGTCTAGCCAACTTTTATACAAGAGGACTAAGCCTGTCAGCGCAGTCGTGGGCGATGCTGGACACCGGGCAGCATTCAATAATCAAGGGCAATCTGGAGTTCGATCGATTGACACTGGAATCCTATGATTATCTGGACATGTTTTCGTTTGTTGTGAGGAATTCCGGCCGCAACACACCTACACCGGGCATGCAGATCTTGGACGAGCAAGAGATACCGGTGTTATTCGACGCGTATGAACCAAACGAAGTTTCGCTTGGTACTCAGATCTATATAAGAAGTCTTCCCATATGGGGCATGAAAGGCTTGAAGCGGTTACTCACGTTGCAGAATCCCAAGGAATGGTTGGACGAATGGATCATCGGTCTTGAAGGCGAACGGCTTCTAGCCGAAATTTCCGAACGGCAATTGCTCACAAAACTGAAGGATCCGGCGGTTCACTATCTGGACGTATCCATCCCTGTTTTCGATCACATGGCGCACCGAAATCGAGAACTAGAAGCACAACTAAACGCGCTGCAGCAAATCGATACCGTAGTGAAAGATATCTGGACAGCCATCGAGGAGAGCCCGCTCGCCTCGAGGACGCTAATGATATTGGTGTCCGATCACGGGATAAACACGGATCCCGAGGTTTATAGCCAGGGTTACAGTCTGATCGATTTATTTGGTGGCGCTGCCGGTGGCGGTCATCACATCGTCACGAATAGGCCTCCGTTGTCGGAATATTCTTTGAAATCGCTTTCACCTGCCGTGCCTGAGGTCACGACTGTTTCTCGAGATTCGTATTACCTCAAAGGCCAAGCGGCGGAATACCCAACCCTGGCGCTTGATGCGGACGGCAATGAACGATCTTCTGTCTATCTCCGTCACTCCGATCTCAATGTGCTGCAGATACTATGGGAGCAACTAAGGCGGAAAGATATCGCACCTGATCTGCGGCGTGCGGCAACAGCTGCTTTTTTCGAGGTCATTAACCGCAACCGTCCAACGTGGGAGAAATTGCGGTCGGAACTCGAACAAGAATTGCCGGCATTACGGCGATCCGCGAGATCTGTGGCCGCGTCGCTAAAGAGCAAGACGCAGGAAGAACGAAAGCGCCTGTCGATAAAAATTGAATCAATGAATTTGGATGAGCAGAAGTACGGAACATACTTGCAATCACTGGTGAACTTGCTAGCTCTCGATCCGGAACACTTCGATGTCGCTCAATACAGCATCGAAGAACTGGTACCTAAGAAATCATTCGGGCAATTGAATTCCGTACATGATTTGCAGAATTACGTTGTAGGTATAGGGAAGAACGGTCTCGTTCTCAACGAGGACGGTTCCTTGGACGCAGTGAATAGTTTTGTCCGCATCAATTACTTCACATTCGTGAAAGACGTCCGTGTGCAAAACAATGTTCAGCGGGAAGTCTCTTCAAAACCGGTGGATTTTATCGCTACCTCCATTTCCGGAGCCGCGATCACTGCCGCGTTGTCCGCGGATGTTCCAATTGAACGCGCGGTGTGGGTGTATCAGGACGTGGGCAGCCAGGCATTGATTTTGATTCGCCACGATTCCCAGAATCGCCCCCAGCTCCGGTGCATGCCTGTACGAAATCTCAGGCAAGATAGCGATGGCGAAGTCCACTTCATTCCTGGCGCCTGGGCTGAAGGGCTACCGTTGGCAACATGGGAAAGTCTCCCGCTGCCTTTGGATCAGCGTGAGGCATGGCTGGATGAATGGCATTCGGATGTCGAATGGCTAGAAATGTTGCACGCGGGCAAGTATTCCAACGCAATCGTGGGTCTCGCGGAACAATTTACATTCGATCATATCTTCGTCAACCAGGAACCCGACAATACGGACGACCAGGGATTAATCGTCCGTTTCCGGCAACGTAAGAGAGAGGTCGCGCAAGCGGATTTCATCATTTTTGCAAAGGACCATTGGAATTTTAACTTTCGCGCCTTTAATCCGGGCGGTAACCACGGTTCATTCTTGCGCGAATCAACGCACGCCACATTAATGTTTGCCGGCGGAACCGAAACGGGCATCCCACGTGGGCTAAGGATCGATCGACCTTACGACAATCTAAGCCTTATGCCGACGGTCCTTACACTGGCCGGTCGGATACAAAGCGATGTGTTCAACAGAAAGTCACGTCCAACCGGAACTGCCGCTTTCCCGGGACCGATTATTCGAGAATTGTTCCCCCTACCCGCCGGTACCGTACAGTAAGCCCTTTAGCCCAATTGAAAGGAATGAGATGACGGACAAATATTTGAAACGTGTCTTGACGGTCATCGCATTAGCGTTGTGGATTCTCGTGCTGACATCCGTCTCTCGGGAATTAAGTCAAACCCACGCGCAGTCCAAGGTACAGCGTCGATGTGTGTGGACGTATGTCAGCGACGAGGGGTCGCCCAATATCGGGAAGGACGGAAAAGTGGACCTCGAAAGAGCTCAGAACTGGAAAAAGCTGTCCGAAGACGGCTGGGAGCTGAAAGCGTTTGACAACAATAAATACATCTTTGAAAAGTGTGAGCCATAATGATGGCTTGCAGGAGGGTGTACCGATTATGGGAAGAGCCGGCTTACGACTGGAAATCATGGTCGTTTTGGCTATTGTGCTGTTCTTACCGGATATTGCAGGCGCTCATAACGTTTCGAAGCGAGATGCAACTTTCGTACAGGCTAACAGTGGAACCGCTATCGCGCCGTTCTTGTATCTCGGCGCAAAGCATATGGTCACTGGATATGACCATCTGCTGTTTTTGATCGGTGTCATATTTTTCCTCTACAGGCTGCGTGACGTCGTCCAGTACGTAAGCCTTTTCACGGTTGGGCATAGCCTCACTTTGCTCGCCGGAGTGTTGGGCGGCATCCACGCGAACTCCTACATTGTCGACGCGATCATCGGTTTTTCTGTTGTCTACAAAGCATTCGACAACATGGATGGGTTTAAGCGTTTCTTTGGATTTCAACCGAATACTCGTCTGGCGGTTTTGATTTTCGGTTTGTTCCACGGTTTCGGTTTGGCAACAAAACTCCAGGAATTTGCTCTGGCAAAAGATGGATTGGTCACTAACATTGTCAGTTTCAATGTCGGGGTTGAAATTGGACAGGTCCTGGCATTGACCGGAGTTCTCATCGTGTTGAGTTATTGGCGGACACGGCGAGGTTTCCTGGAACACGCTTTCGTGACTAACACGTTATTAATGGTGGGCGGATTTACTCTCGTCGGTTATCAACTCACCGGATACTTCCTTGCTCAGTGAGAATGATATGAAAGACGAAACTTTCGTGGTAACCGTTCACCCACCTTCGCGGAAAAAGATCATTAAGGCAACTGTCGTAGCGCTGCTAGTCTCTTTAGTCCTGTTGTTCACTGCAGTTCTACCTGCCGAATATGGCATCGACCTTCTGGGTACGGGAAGAGCCTTGGGTCTGATGGACCTCGCTAAGGCCGATGCGGCTAAGCCGGCCGAAAAACCAGCCGACGCGCCTCCGTTGAGGACAGGCGAGGTCGAGCCGCGGATCGTGCCCGTGTTAGAACAGACAGCCGATGGAGGCGCGCCAGTCCTGAAGGGCGCGTTCATCGCGCAGCCAAAGCGCTACCAGGTCGACTCGAGAGAAATGAAGCTGGCGCCGGGTGAAGGCATGGAGATCAAGTACAACATGAAGAAAGGCGCCGGTCTGATGTATTCATGGGCTGCCAGCGACAAGCTTCTCTTTGAATTCCATGGTGACCCCAACGTAAAGCCGGCCGGTAAGGAAGGAACGGATTACTACGAGACGTACGAAATGGATAACCAGGTCGGAAAGGACCAGGCGCACGGCACTTTCGTCGCTCCAACGTCCGGAGTTCATGGTTGGTTCTGGGAAAACAAAACCTCTAAGGAAGTGACGCTGAAACTGGTTTCAGCAGGCTTTTACGATTGGGTTTTCCAAAACCGTAACGATAAGCAGACGGCCCTGAAGACCACCGACCTGGACGTGATACCGAGTCATCCCAAAGTCCCAGACGAAGTTCTATCGCACTAAGTCTTACGCGGTTAGCGGTGCGTTCGTAAGTGAACGAATGGTGGAATCGACGGATATTCCCCTCCTCAGTGTGAGGAGGGGAATGTCGCATGATTCGCAACATCGGCAATTGAGTGATATGTAAAGAGCGCGCCTACAGGATCGCGCCCCTACTGTCCAGGCTGGAGACCCGGACGCTCGACAATTTCGATTCGGGCACCGTTCGGCCCGGCGACGTATAAGAAGTTGATTGGAGGTCCGTTGGGCAGCGTGAGCGGGCTTGGCTGACTCGTAAGCTGCACCTGTTTGCTTTCGAGCATGGCTTTCGTGTCGTTGATCGTTGCTGTGGAGCGCCAGCCGATGTGATCGATTGCTCTTCCTTGGCTCGGTACAGAGTCGCCGCGAGCAATCACGATGTAGACCGTAGTAAAGCCCCCGATCCCCGCATATTTCACCGCGTCGAGCTGTCCTTTGATCTTGGTTCTCTCACCACCGAACTTGTCTAGGAGCCAGGCGTATGCCGCCTCGGGATCGGGAGAACGCAACTGCACGTGGTGCAGACCGACGAGCTCCGGATCCTGTACGAGTTGAATTCGTGTGCCCCACGGACTCTCGATTAGCGCCGTCTTGTAGAGGGAGGGTACGTTCTTTACGGGCTCGATCACATTGGTATTGATCGCTGCCAGACTACGCATTGTCGCGTCGAGGTCCGGCACCGAAAAACCGAGGTGCTCGATCACGCTGCCCTGGCTGCCTCCGGTCGAGCGGGCGCCCAGAAACATCAACCGCACTGCTCCGTACATGAGGCGATTGGGCGCCTCGGTGATCCGCCGGGCACCCGGGATGTTCTTTTCCCACCAAACACTGGCTTCGTTCGCCGGTTCATTGAGATGAATATGATCGTACGGAAGCATTCCCTTCGTTTGCGCGCCGGCGATCCTTGCGAGGCCGGCGAGAAGGGCTAAGGCACAAATGACCGAACGAAGAACGCGGGACATAAGTATTTCTCCTAAAGCGATCTCGGCTTTAGCATCTTGCCGGAAGCGCAACGTGCCTAATTCTCGGATTTTTGGCGGGCAGTTTAGCACGAGCCGCTGCCAACTGCTTATGGCACGCGACAAAACGTTACATTGACAAACTTTGACTGGACTGTCTAAAGTTTGTCCCATTTCAACCCAAACAAATACGGCCGCGGTGCTGCCTGGACGCGGGTAAGGCCGTGTTCGCGACAGGTCTGATGGAGAACGAAACGATGTTATCGATATCTGTACTGAGAACAAGCGTCGCAGTGGTTATGACCGTTTGCGTTTTGTGCAGCCCCATTGCGGTTCGATCGCAAACTAAAAGAGCTTCGGCTCCATATCCCTTTGCGGGATCGCGGATGGATATGCAGGCGCCTCCTCCTGAGGGTGTGGCCATACGCGCGGGACGCCTCTTCGATCCGAAATCCGGCACGCACTTACGGAACCAGGTGATTGTGACCAAGGGTGATCGGATCAGTGAAGTCGGGCCGGCCGACCGAGTGCAGATTCCGCAGGGTGCCAGAGTGATCGACCTCAGTCAAGCGACGGTTCTTCCGGGACTGATCGATCGTCATGTCCATCTGATGCCGAATCAACAACCCAATGAAGCCCGATACGTGTTCGACGGATTGAATTTTGCACTGCAGGATCTCAACGCGGGCTTCACGACATTGCAGGATATGGGCGCTCCGTATACGTACGCCATCGTGGAACTTCGCGATGCGATTAACAAAGGCTTGGTTCCGGGACCAAGACTGCAGGTGGCGGGGCCCCATCTCAATCCCAGAGCGGCTAGCTATTACCCGACTCCATCGCAAATCACGCCATTTGGAATGGGACCCGGCGCACCGATCTGGCAGCTTGCGCAGAATATTAATTCGCCGTGGCTAGCGCGCGCGGCTGTGCGCGAGCACTCGCACTATGGCGTGGATTGGATCAAGGTCTACGAGACCGAGGACTACGTAGGCGGCGGATATCCGGATCCTCCCGGCTCGGGGGCGTTCAAGCCGGATGGCACAATGATCAACGTCCCCTCCTTAACCTTAGAGGAGAATGTGGCGATCGTGGACGAAGCGCATCGCAGGGGTTTAAAGGTTGCCTGCCACGCCTACGGCGGAGAGGGTTTACGCAACTGTCTTGAAGCGGGTGTAGACATGCCTATGCATGTCACCGTCGGTGTCACGGGAGCGCCCGGTCTCGATGACGAAACGCTAAGACTGTTCAAGAAACCATTGCCCGACGGAACTCTCAGACCTGTGATGCAAACCATTTGGGATCTCCTGGGCGAGTTGGAAGAACGTGATCTGAAAGCCACCGGCGGCAAGATGACTCGGTTGCGTTTAACGGAAATGAGTTTCAAACGGCTCGTTGCCGCAGGTGTAATGCAAGTTTTTGGCAGCGGCGCCTACGGCGGCGGTGGAAGTGAAAACGGCCATGGTGTTCAGGCGTCGCAATTCGCCTTTTACGTGAAGTGGGGCATGACACCTGCGCAGGCATTGCGAATGGCCACCACAAATGCGGCCGAAAGCCTGAACTTCGAATTGGCGAAGAATGTCGGGATCGTCGAGAAAGGGAAGTTCGCGGACATTGTGGCAGTCTCCGGCGATCCTCTTGCGGACATCACCGAGATGGAACGAGTCAAGTTCGTCATGAAAGGCGGAGTAATCTTCCGAAATGAATTCAAATAGCATGCAGCGTGCTGATTTCAGCCTTGGTCGATTTTCCCATGTTGTTTACACTGTCCATACGGTTGTTAGCATGGAGAGGACATGACAAAAAGGGCTGCGCTCTTTGCGGGTCTGATCTTTGTGGTTATGCCCGCATTCAGTGATGGACCGAAACCATCAGATCCTCAGCCCGAATTCTACTTCACGCGATTAGCCTATACGGACTTTCGAGGCCGGGGTCCACAAGGCAATGAAACGAGCCAGGAACTTACTGGAAGGCTACGTAACGGCCGAGACGCATTCTTCAGTATCTTTGGCGGCCGCGGTTCCGGCGCATGGATGACAGATGCGTGGGAAGCCGACTACAAGTTCATGTGGGGCATTCAGCGCTTGACCAATGTCCGGCTTTATATGGAACCGCATCCGCTGCCGATCTTGTCTCACGATCTCTTCAAATACCCTTACATATACGCCGTTGAAGTCGGACAGATGGAATTGAGCGACGAAGATGCCCCACGCATACGCGAGTACTTACTGCGCGGCGGCTTCTTGCATTGCGACGACTTCTGGGGCCTGCGCCAATTTGCGCAATTCAGGGAGCAGATGAGGAAAGTCTTTCCGGATCGCCCCATGCAGGAATTGCCCATCACGCATGAGATTTTCCACAACTTTTTCGACATCAAGAAAGTCATTCAAGTTCCCAATGTGCGGAACGGACAGGCTTGGAAGTTGACGGGAGGTCGTGCACCAACCTGGGAGCAGCCCGATGATACGGAGCCGCGCGTGTTCGGAATCTCTGATGATGCGGGCCGCTTAATGGTCGTCATTACCTACAACTCCGACCTCGGTGACGCGTGGGAATGGATGGACGATCCGGATTATCCCGCAGAGTTTACCGGTTATGCGTACCGCTTCGGGATGAATGCGATTATATACGCGATGACGCATTGAGGTTTCGGTCGAGCTCTGCGGCGGGATCTCGCGGATAAATAGATCTATGTCGAAAGAACACTCAGAACTACAGCCTACTAATCGAGAGTTTTTCATTCGTCGCTGGAACCAGGAATATGCAGCGTTTCTAGATGTCTTCAAATCACTTCCACCGGGCCGTCTCGATTACCGACCTCATCCCGACTCGCGTTCGGCGGGTGAATTGGTTGCTTTGTTGGTTTCGGTGGAACAGAGTTGCCTTGAACTTTGTTCGGACCGGAAAACCTCATACGCAAGTGGTCTGCGTTGGCACACTCCGTCCGGCTCACGCACCTTGGAAGAAATGATAGCAGCCTATCAGGAGCATCATCGTGCGCTCGCGCACAAGCTGAACAGTCTCGATGATGCGACCTGGAACCATCAGGCGTGGTTGATCCGGGGTGAACAAGAAATCATTCTCAAGGACACGGTTGGCGGATTGTTGTGGATCGCACTATTTGATGCGGTGCATCATCGCGGCCAGCTGAGCACCTACATTCGTCCAATGGGCGGCAAGGTTCCAAGTATATATGGCCCTTCCGGCGACGCTCCGTCGAGGTAGCCGGCTTTCGCCGCTGCTCCTGGGTAAGGTCCAGTCAAGTTGATGGCAGCACAGCGACCGAATGGTTCGTTCGCGCAACCTTGTGATCATGGCGTCATCCTTTCGGCGCCTGCCGCAGTTCCGTGTGCCCCGAGCGCGGCGCCGTGGATTCTGGCTGCCACAATTCTGGGGTCGAGCCTCGCCTTCATCGATGGTACGGTCGTCAACATCGCGCTACCGGCATTACAAGCCAACTTCAATGCGACAGTCGTGGATGTGCAGTGGGTGGTTGAAGCTTATGCACTTTTATTAGCCGCTTTGTTGTTGGTTGGCGGATCGCTCGGCGACATGTATGGCCGCAAGCGCATGTTCGCAACAGGCATCATCGTGTTCGCGGCGGCGTCAGCCTGTTGCGGCCTGGTAACGACCGTAAAGCAGTTGATTTTCGCGCGCGCAGTACAGGGTGCAGGCGCGGCTCTTCTGGTACCAGGCAGTCTGGCTATCATCAGCGCATCTTTCGGAAAGCACGAGCGCGGGCGCGCTATCGGTACATGGTCCGGTTTTACGTCCATGACGGCCGCCGTCGGTCCAGTTCTTGGCGGGTGGCTCATCGAACGCGGTTCGTGGCGCTGGGTGTTTTTCATCAATCTCCCGATTGCTTTCATCGTTTTAGTTTTAACGTTCTGGCGTGTCCCGGAGAGTTCCAATCGTCAGGTTGAAGTGAAACTGGACTGGCTCGGAGCCGTGTTGGCAACTATAGGTCTCGGAGGAATCATTTATGCGCTGATTGAGTCGACCAACAGAAGTTGGAGCAACGGTTACATTAGAGGCACGCTTCTTGTGGGTCTTTCAGCACTCGCAATATTTCTGCTGGTTGAAGCACGTAGCCGATCTCCCTTGCTTCCACTGGAATTGTTTCGTTCGCGGAATTTCAGCGGCGCAAACTTATTGACTCTATTTTTATACGGTGCCCTCAGTGCCATGTTTTTTTTCCTTCCGCTCAACCTTGTACAGGTGCAGGGGTACACGGCTGCAAAGGCCGGCGCCGCTACGGTGCCGTTTATCCTGCTAATGTTTGTCTTATCGAGGTGGTCCGGCGGGCTCGTGGATCGCTATGGGGCGAAGATGCCGCTGATCTATGGACCAATTGGTGTTGCGGCCGGCTTTACATGGCTCGCAGTTCAGTCTACCGGCGGTAGCTACTGGATAACATTTTTTCCGGGCATCGTCGTGCTCGGCCTCGGAATGGCCACGAGTGTCGCACCGCTGACAACGACAGTAATGAGTTCTGTCGCGGAGAGCCAGGCAGGTATTGCATCAGGAATAAACAATGCCGTGTCGCGACTCGCAGCAGTGTTATCCATCGCGGTGCTTGGTATCGTGATGCTGCGGAATTTCGACGAGCGTCTCACGTCGGACTTGGCGAGGCTCAATCTCGGGCCTGAGATCCGAAAACAGATCGAGGAACAACGGACGAAATTGGCGGCCATCGAAATACCTCAAGAGATCGGCAGTCAAACAGGAGAACGGATCCGGCAAGCGATCCGAGAGTCCTTTGTTGCAGGATTCCGGCTGGTCATGCTGATTGCCTCCGGCCTCGCCTTGGCAAGCGCTGCGATCGCATGGGTGATTGTCGGCGATCCTCCGCCACGCCGCAGCCGTGTGCTGCTGATATAATCCGCGTGCTATGAATCGCAGAGACCTTATCAAAGTCTTAGGTATGGGGGCGGTCGTGGAATTCGTTCCTGTCATTCAACAAACAAAATTGAATGTGATGCCCAAGGCGCTGATCTTCGACACGTTCGGAACGGTTGTAGATTGGCGAGGCTCCATCATCGAAGAAGGTAAGGCCTGGGGCAAAACTAAAGGTATAGATATCGATTGGGCCGGCTTTGCGGACCGGTGGCGCGCCGGATACGCACCCTCTATGGATAAAGTGCGGCGAGGTGAGCTTCCATGGACAAAGCTCGACACTCTGCACCGCATGATTTTGGACGAACTCCTGGTGGAGTTCCGAATGATGCCGGCTCTGAGCGAACAGGATAAGGACTACTTGAACCGTGTATGGCACCGCCTGAAACCATGGCCCGATTCCGTTGCAGGACTGACGCGTCTTAAGAAGAAGTACACCATAGCGCCGCTATCGAACGGTAACGTCGCCCTGTTGACCGACATGGCCAAACATGCCGGATTGCCTTGGGACCTGATTCTCTCCGCTGAACTGGCGAAGCACTACAAACCGGACCGGGAAGCTTACCTGACGGCGGTGGATCTGTTGGGTCTTCGGCCGGAAGAAGTCATGATGGTGGCAGCACATATCGCCGATCTCAATGCCGCGCGCAGCTTTGGACTGCGTACCGGTTTCATTTATCGTCCAAACGAATATGGACCTACGCGGCAGCCCGACAAAGCTAATCCGGGGCAATTCGACGTCGTCACCAAGGACATGCTCGACCTCGCCACGCAGCTCGGCGTGTAGTCTTTTATTGCGGTTGAGCTGAAGTGGTTGTGTCCTGGATGATGCGCCAGCCGTTTGTGCTATGACGGAATATGAGTGTGAAACGCCCACGAGGCGTATCACCTGCTCGAGTGAGTTGCCACCGTCCATTCGCGACAGCACCCGAAGAGCTGAGCGGTTGGATACTGAGCTCCGAGAACGTGAGCGTTCCCATCAAGTCACGCGAACTGTAGCGCCGCTTGTACCGGTCGAGAACGGTTTGCCAGCCTCGCGTCAATTCGTCGCCGGAGATGAACGTGGTCGTGTCCGATCGTTCATACCCGTCCATGAACCCTTCGATGTCCCCGCGATTCCAGGCTGCCTGTTGCGCCTCAATGACGGCACGCACGTCTTTCATGACTTGTTCGGTGTTTTCAGACGAATTCACTGGAGAGAAGCAGGCCGAGCCTAAAACGAGCGACAGGCCCAGCATCAAGAAAATCCCATATTGAGTACGATTCATACCATCCGAATTGTAGTTTCGATCGCAACCTCGTTTGAGATAATCTGCATCCATCCTCAAGGAGAAGCTCCATGGCTAAGTACAGTTTTCGGGTGAATCGTCGCTCGGTAAGCGTCGATTCATGGGATCCGGCGCAGCCGTTATTGTACGCCTTACGAAATTCTCTGGGTCTGCGAGCCGTAAAGTTCGGGTGTGGGCTTGGACAATGTGGAGCATGCACGGTGTTAGTAGATGGAAAGGCGGTACGATCCTGTTCAACACCTATCAGGCAGGTCGAGGGGCGGGCTGTCACAACGCTTGAAGGCCTCGGGACGCCGGAGAAGCCCGACAAGATTCAAGCGGCATTCATAGCCGAGCAAGCTGCCCAATGCGGCTACTGCACAAACGGGATGATCATGAGTGCCAGAGCACTTCTCAACCAAACCGCCAACCCTACTGTCGAACAAGTCAAGCAAGGACTCGGGCAGAATCTCTGTCGTTGTGCGACATATACGCGAATCTTAAGCGCGGTTCTGCGCGCGGCGAAAGCCTGAGGAGACGAAGATGAGAAGACGGGATTTTCTTCGAACAAGCGGTGTGATTGTCGTCAGCTTTGCATTTGGTGGCGCATTGCGTGAAGGCGCAGCAGCACAAGGCGTTGAGCCCGGGAAACCGGTTGACCCTAGGGAGGTGGACAGCTTTCTAGCGATCCATGCGGACGGCTCCGTCACGATCTACACCAGCAAGGTTGACGTGGGTACTGGGCTGAGCATCGCTATGACGCAGATGGTTGCAGAGGAACTCGGGATTCCCGTCAGCCGTATCTCCGTTGTCGAAGGCGATACTGCATTGACACCGGATCAGGGTGGCACTGGAGGTAGCACGGGCATCACGCGCGGAGGGATTGAATTGCGCCAGGCTGCCGCAACAGCCCGCGAGGCGCTCCTCAAGTTGGGGGCCAACGCAGATATGACGAATATTGGAGCTCTGGTTGGGGACAAGCGTTTGGATTTGAAAGTTGATGCGAAAGCGCCATTGAAGGCGGCCAAAGACTATACAGTCGTGGGTAAGCCTGTCCTTCGGCCTGATGTTCCCAAAAAGTGCACTGGAACGAACCTGTTTGTGCAGGATGTTTCCGTTCCTGGGATGCTCCATGGCCGCGCAATTCGTCCGCCGTCATTTGGCGCAAAATTACTTTCAGTGGATGAAGACTCGCTTCGGAACATCCCTGGCGTACGCATCGTGCGTATCCAAAACTTTGTAGGCGTTGTTGCCGACGACGAATGGGCGGTCGTTCGTGCCGCACGCACTCTCAAAACAAACTGGACTGATGCGCCAACTCTCCCCGGTAGTGAAATGCTTGATCGGTATGTCCGCAACAGTGCCGTAGACCGTGACGAAACCTTGGTTAACCGAGGTGACACAACAGGTGCGGTGCCGGCCAGTACAAAGCAGCTGTCCGCGACATATTGGTGGCCGTTTCAAAGTCACGCCTCGCTCGGTCCATCGTGCGCAGTTGTAGACTTTCGGCCGGAGAGCACGACGATATGGAGCGCTTCTCAAGGTCCTCACGGAATGCGCGCGAATTTCTCGCGTGTCTTCGGAATTCCTGAGGACAAGCTGCGTGTGATTTTCGTCGATGGTTCCGGTTCGTACGGCAGCAATGGGAACGACGACGTTGCAGCGGACGCCTTTTTGCTTTCGCGAGCGGTTGGCCGACCTGTACGTGTGCAGTGGATGCGCGAAGACGAGCACGCATGGGATCCAAAGGGCCCGCCGCAGTTGCTCGAAATCCGGGGCGCGCTGGATTCCAATAACCGCATCTCGACTTGGGAAACACAGATGTGGTTACCCGCCGGCGTTCAAGGTGCCAGGCCTCTGCTCGCCGTCGACGACGCTGGTATTCAACAACCGCATGGCCGCGGTGCCGGGCAAATTTCGCAGAATGGCGACCCGCCGTATGCGACGCCGAACGTGAAGGTCGTTGTCCACTGGCTCAAGGAGACTCCCTTGCGCTTGTCCAATCTTCGCGCGCCGGGAAAGATTGCAAATGTTTTCGCCGTAGAGAGTTTTACCGACGAACTCGCAGCTGCCGCGGGGATTGACCCTGTGGAGTTTCGTTTACGTGGATTGACCGACCAGCGCGCGATTGACGTGATCAAACGCGCTACGGAAATGGTGGGATGGGAGGCGCGCCCTTCTCCAAATTCGCGGCGCCAGGCTGGAAATGTGCTCACAGGTCGCGGCATGGCCTACATGCGGTACAAGCAGGCTGAAAACTACGTAGCCATTGCCATGGAAGTCGGCGTGGATCGTTCCACTGGACGCATCAATCTGCGCCGTATCACATGCGCTCACGATTGCGGCCTAGTCGTGAATCCGGATGGTTTGCGGAATCAGATCGAGGGATGCATTCTACAAACCCTTGGCCGCACCTTGCATGAAGAAACCACATTTAATCAGTCGCGAGTGACGAGTGTCGATTGGGCGACATATCCAATCCTGAATTTCAGGGAAATGGTTCCCGTAGAAGTTGCTCTGATTGATCGTCCGGAGTTGCCCCCTCTTGGCGCCGGTGAGGCTGCTACAGCACCCGTTGCCGCTGCTTTAGCAAATGCTGTGTTCGACGCGGCTGGTGTTAGGTTACGCAGCGTGCCGTTCAAGACTGAGAGTCTCAGAGCTCAACTGAAGTCCTGAGCAGTCGATTAGCAAGGAAACCATGGAGGGTTTCCGCGCTTATATCAAAACAACTGCGGAATCATCTCTTCTCCGTTATTTAGCTGTTAATAATCTTCACTTTTCTGTTCGGCGTGTGGTGGTCCGGCGATTGCAAGGCGTACGCGCAAAAAGGGGATCGCAGGTCATGCGTCGGTGCTGACACTGAACGCATGCGCTGTGTTTTGTCTGGCGTATTGCCGGCCTGCAGCCGCTACGTGCTGGGTTTGTGGTTATCTGCAGTGCACGCTTCGTCCTATGAGACAACCTGCCTGGTTGTGACCGGCATCCAAGCGATCTGCCGCTTCAGCTCAGTAAACAATCAGCCTCCACTTCGTTAGGTAGACGTGTGTCTGTACGAACAACGTAGTCGAGTCTACCGAGTCCGAATGGAAGCGACTCAGGAGAGCCTCGTCTTCACGGAAGAACCTACAGGATCCAGCTGCGTGCAGGTCCAACTGCGTTTCTCGAGGTTCGATCGAGGGTGTTAACGACCTGTTAAGGAGAAGAGGTGTCGTTCCATGAAAGTGTCTAAGGTATTTGCTTTCGGGATCCTTAGTTCGTTGTTTGTGATACCGCTCTTGATGACCGCGAAAGAGAGCAGCACTCGCGTCCCAGACGACGCGAGGGAAGCGCCCGCCGGATTCGACGATGAAACGAATGGCTACATTAGCCAAAAGTCGTACGACGATTTCCGCGAGACGTTCAATGAAGTAGAAGAAGTAGAGGACGGCTTGGGTCCTGTCTTTAATGACAAGGGCTGCGGCAATTGCCATAACGTTCCGGTTGCGGGGGGTAGCAGTGACACGCTGGAGACTCGGGCCGGAAAACTTGTGGATGGAGTATTCGTCGACCATCCCGGGGGGTCATTGGTCCACGATCAGGCCATCAGTCGGGACATTGTGGAGAAATTGCAGCCGGGTGAGGATCGAACGTTTCGATCTTCGCTCAACGTGTTGGGTGACGGGTTCGTCGAAGCCATCGCGGACCAAACGATCATCGACATTTACAATGGTCAGCCTTCGGATGTACGAGGAATGCTGATCTACGTTCCTGTTCTGGAGGCCAGCGGTAAGTCGCGAGTGGCGCGTTTCGGCTGGAAAAATCAGCATGCCAGCCTCGAATCATTCGCTGCGGATGCCTATCTGAACGAGATGGGTATCACGAGCCCGTTGCAGAGATTCGAGAACACATCGGACGGTAGGGATGTATCCAAATACGACACCGTACCTGATCCTGAAGACGACGGCAAAGACATTCAGCAGTTCGTCGACTTTATGCGCGCAACTAAAGTTCCTCCACGCGGAACCATCGCCGCGGCCGACGACAAAGCTGGACAGGCAATCTTCGAAAAAATTGGTTGCGCCAGCTGTCACGTTCCAACCATTGTTACGGCTTCTGTTGGTACGTCGATTAATGGTGGTACGTACTCGGTACCGCCGGCTCTCGGTAACAAAGTCATCCATCCGTACAGCGATTTCCTGCTGCACGACATTGGCACCGGCGACCCCATCGTCCAGAACGGCGGACAGGGTACATACGACAAGGTCCGGACGCCGCCGCTTTGGGGATTGCGGACTCGCAATCTCCTTCTCCATGACGGCAAGTCCAAGACAATCTCGGATGCTATCCGCCGGCATGATGGCCAGGCAGAGAAAGCATATTCGGCCTACAAGTCACTTTCTCCAAAAGAGACAGATCAACTCCTGACGTTCCTCGAATCGCTGTAGAACCAGTAAGCGCAGCAACCCCTCCTCACAGAGGAGAGGTTGCTGCGCCGGTAAGAAGATGTTGCGTCCACCGGTGCCGTTCGCCCGGCTTGCGACTGTAGGCGCGGTCATAGACCGCGCCTACAGCCGAAAACGGTGGATATCCCAACCAATTCATTCACAGGGTAGAGGCAGCCGCAAATCAGGCCGGACTGAAGACGTTATCCGCTTCTGAGATCCGTTCGTCATAAACGATACAGTTGCGTCCTCGCTTTTTGCCGCTGTATAGGCGTTTGTCCGCTGCACGGACCAGACTTCTAGGTTCGGAGCCGTCGCGAGGCGCCGAAGCAATGCCAATTGTCGCAGTGATGTTGTGTGTTGAAAGACCCGAAAATTCTGCATGAAATCGGAGTTGCAAATCCGACTGAAAGCGTCGCGCTACTGCAACTGCAGCATCAATACTGCTGTTCGACAGAATCGCTACGAACTCATCGCCACCGTATCGACAAGGAAAGTCGGTAGATCGCAAGCATTCCTGGAGAGTCTGTCCCGCGATAACCAACATATGATCGCCAAACTGATGACCAAATGTGTCGTTCAGTTCTTTGAAAATGTCTAAATCGATCATTACAAGCGTGGTTGATGAACCGATGCGCCTGTCTTGCACCAATTGCCGGTGGAGGCAATCTTCGAAAAAGCCGCGGTTGTAGATGCCTGTGAGCGGATCGCGAACGGCTTGTGTCCGGATTGCTTCGTATCGTTGCCGGTACGTCAGCACATCAAACAGATCACGAAGACCAATTCCCGGTTCATCCCGCGGAAAGGCATCTCTGGGGAAGAACCGAAAATACCCGGTGAGTATGACCGAGTACACTGCGGCCGTAAGCGATTTGCCAAGGACGGCCGCGCGCAAAAGAGCCCAATAGTTGGACTGTTCAACGAAACTGCCGGTCACGAACAGCAGAGTATCGATAGTCAGGACCAAAAACATCGATACATAAATACGGAGGAATAGTGAAGACCTGATAAATGTAGCCACCGCTTCATACAAAATCAGGATTAGAAAGACATCGATCACCAATGCGAAGGTCCCAACGACCATCACACGAAAGCCCTGAAAAAAGATTTCCTGACGAAGGGCGAACGGATTGATCAATGAAGAGGAATTTAGATGCAGTCCAGCAAGGAACGACAGAAATGCAATGGACAAGTTAGCCGCGAGCAATCCGTAGATCAGCTTTCGAGCTTCTGAAGCATCTTCGCGGATATATACCAACAGGATTGTGAACAACATGCCCGTGAAGAGAACGGTTGAACCCGGACTGATCGCCATTCCCGGGACAACCTGAACGTACACGGTCAGAGCAAGCAATGTCTGAAGCTGTTGCATTGCTCCAAGCGCCATATAGAAGGGAACGAGCCCCAACTTGTGCCGCAGTCGAAAGAGGCCGAGCAGAAAGGCGGAGGTGACCAGGATTTCTACACCAAGCAAAAACACGTCTTCAAACGCGATGAATTTCACGGGTGTCCACCACCATGTCGTCGAGTTGGCGGGGTATTTTGCCATAAGGGCGCGGAATAACAAATTTGAAATCGAAATCGCAGATTGGACCGTCCGGGGTTCGGCTGCGTGCAATTTCAGATTTCGGATTTCGAATTTCAGGTGCAGGAATCGTCCAATTTCAAAATTTTCTATTTTTCCAAGAGGAGCACGGCACCGGCACGGCACTCCCGTCCTATTCGTTCCTGGACCGATCAATGCGAAAGTGCTCCGCACGGGAGACTGCAACATGGTGCTGTACCGCCATGAAAAAACGGCCAGCCGGCGCTTTCAAACGCAAGAACGGAGCTATCAGCTTGTTGATTTCCGGTTTCGGCTCAGAACGCCGGTTCACTCCGTTGCGTGCGATGCCCATCAACTCTTCGACCACTTGTCGGTGCCAGACTCGAGAAATTCGGACACGATCATTGAGCTCGTTGAAGACGGCAATCAGTGGGAGTTGCTTCATGACGACGAGGTCATAGACTCCAGCACGATTGATGGCATCGTTCCGATGCTACATGGGAATGTGCTCCTTACCGCGTACCGAAGTTCAGACTGCATGGCTGCACTGCGCGCGGCCGCTGTAACATGCGGGGATGAATGCCTCTTGATTCCGGCGGCGACCGGCACAGGCAAGACCACGCTAACGGCAGCTCTCATGGCGCACGGATTTTGTTATGGAAGTGACGATTTAGTTCTTCTGACCCGCGAACCCGTACAAATCCGTCCAGTTCCGACTCCGTTGAGCGTGAAGACTGGTTCATGGCACGTCCTGGGTGACTTGTTTTCAGAAATCCTTCAGCTACCGATCTACGTCCGCGCGGACGGGAAGCGGGTCCGGTATCTGTCTCCTCGCGGTGGAATCAGCAGACCATCCGACTCGTACAAAGCCAAATGCGCGATTTTCCCTTCGTGGGTAGCTGGAAGCTCTCCTCAGTTGCGTCACATTTCGAGCGCTGATGCCTTGGCGAGGTTAACGTCGTCAGGTTACGACCTTCCGAATCGAATGAGCCGTGAAGTAGGGGGGGTGGTGGAGTCCCTCGTACACTGGTTGTCCGAGTTACCATGCTTCGAACTGCGCTACGGCTGTATTGATGACGCGGTGAAAGCAATAGTGGATCTGACTTCAGGTGCGGGCTCCGATTGATGTGGTAGGTGCGGGCTCCCTGAGCCAGATGCAGCAAACTGGAACCAGCAACGAAGCTATCGCGGCAATCGCGGCCACTGCCGAGAACCCCGCCGCGTCAAAAGCGGACGCGGAGACCGTTGCGATGGCAGCGATACCGATCTGTGAGGATGCGTTTCGGATGGCAATATATTCGCCGCGTGTTTCCGGACCAACGATCTCCGTGGTGAGTGCATGAAGCGGCGCCTGACGCGCGGATGCCGCCACGCTCAATGCTGCGATACCGAGAACAAGGCCGACACCCAATCTGGACTGAGACACAAGCAGGAACAAACCCGCGAGCACGATGTTCGACCAGATAATTACATTGCGCTTTCCTGCACGATCCGCAAGCCATCCTGAAAGCGGAGACGCGGCGACGGCAGCCAGCCCGGAAACCATAAAAAGAAGTCCGATCCTGTTGACTCCCATTCCATAGGTTGTTCGTAACCAGGCACCGACGTAAGTCAGAAAACCGACCACGCCTCCCGAGGTGAGGAATGCTGCGACCATTCCCGCAAGCCGATCTCGCTTTCTCAGGTGATCGGTGAAATCGGTAATGTGCCGATGCCGGGACCCGCGCGTTGCATCGTTTGGCAATTGCACGACGGCGATGACGAGCATCACCGCGGCGGCAACGGACAAACAACCAAACACCCACTGCCAGCCGAATCGCGAGGCTGCGAGCGCGCCTGCAGGCACTCCGATGACAAAGGCAACAAAATAACCCATCGATAAGACGCCCATCGCCCGTCCACGTTGGTGGTAGGGATAGTAGTCTCCAGCGAAGGACAGCGCGCAAGTAGATAGCGTACCTGCCGCCAATCCTGTCAACGAACGTACAATGACTAAGGCGTTGAATGAAGAAACATGATATGTAAGGAAAGACGCTGTGGTAAACAGAGCTAGGCCAGAAATCAGGACTTTCTTACGGCCGACGCGATCGGAAAGCGGACCCACAAACAAGGCAAATGCGGCAGCGGCTAAAGAATAGGTGGTGACAATCATTCCGGCATGACCAGGTGTTGTACCTAGATCCTGTGCGATAAGGGGCAGCAGTGGAGCTACCAACTGCGTGTCCGACACTCCCAGGAAGAGCACGCCGAAAAGAATGAGCGCTACTGTCCACCTAAAACCTTTTTCGCCGGACACGCGCGGATCATAGCATACGGAAGTGGCACACATTTTAGGTGACTCATGAAACGTGACTTCGAAGAACTTGACGATATCCAGCAAAAGATCCAGACGATTCCAGACGAGCTCCCTATTCTTCCTGTCCGTGACGCAGTCATATTTCCGAATGCTGTCATTCCACTCACAGTAGGTCGCGAAAGCTCCGTCAAATTGATAAATGATGTACAGCAGGGTGACGGAATGCTCGTCGTGCTTACACAGCGCGACAAGCGGGTCGATTCACCAGGGCCAGCCGATCTGTACGAAATCGGTACTGTGAGCATGGTGCATCGCGTGATGAAAACGCCGGAAGGCAATCTATTCGTCATCATCATGGGAGTGTCACGAACTCGCGTTCACGATTTCGTACAGTTGGATCCATATCTCCGTGCAAGGCTCACCGTCCTCGCAGACGAGAAAGAAGATGAAACAGGGGTTGACTTTCAGGCCCTTCGACGCACGGTAATCAGTCAGTTTGAACGCATCATCAAGCTGTCCCCTCAGTTGCCAGATGACCTTCAGACCATCGTCATCAACATAGAAGACTCGGGACGGCTTGCAGATTACATCGCGACTAATCTTCCGAATTTGTCGATCGTCTCGAAACAGTTCGTGCTGGAGCAAATTTCCGTAAGAAAACGCCTGGAGTTCCTCAATACAGAACTTGCGAAGGAACTGGAAGTGCTCGAACTGCGAAGCAAAATTCAAAATCAGGTCCAGGAAGAAGTCGGCAAGAGCCAGCGCGAGTATTTTCTGCGTGAGCAGCTAAGAGCCATCCAGCGAGAGTTGGGAGAAAGCGACGACGCGCAACGTGAGATCGAGGAACTTCGAGCCAAGGTTGAAGCAGCGGGAATGACCGAGGAGGCGAAGAAGGAAGCGGACCGTGAACTCGGCCGACTCGGACGAATGTCACCGGCCGCGGCGGAGTACACAGTAACGCGCACGTACCTGGATTGGCTAGTTACCTTGCCTTGGAATGTACTAACGACTGAAAAAGTCGACATTGTTCGGGCGCGTCAGGTCCTTGATCGGGATCACTACGATTTGGAAAAAATCAAAGAGCGCATTCTTGAATATCTCGCCGTCCTGGAGTTGCGGCCGCAAGGGAAAGCGCCGATCCTGTGCTTCGTTGGACCGCCCGGCGTAGGGAAGACTTCCCTTGGACGTTCCGTCGCGGAAGCGATGGGACGAAAGTTTATCCGCATTTCACTGGGTGGTATGAGGGACGAGGCCGAGATTCGCGGCCATCGACGCACGTATATCGGCGCACTGCCGGGGCAGATCATTCAGAACATTCGCCGGGCGGGTTCTCGTGATCCGGTCTTCATGCTCGATGAAATCGACAAACTTGGCGCCGATTTTCGAGGTGACCCGGCATCTGCACTACTCGAGGTTCTCGATCCGGAGCAGAATTCGACATTCCGGGACCACTATCTCGACGTCGCATTCGATCTCTCTCGCGTCTTTTTCATCACGACAGCGAATGTGCTCGACACCGTCCCATCCGCGCTTCGTGATCGTATGGAAGTCATCGAGCTCCCCGGCTACACCGAGGAAGAAAAAGTTCAGATCGCACGTAATTACCTCGTCCCCCGCGGCCGCGAGAACAGTGGCCTGCAGCCGGATCAGATTGAGTTCGAAGATGCCGCCTTGCACCATATCGTGCGTCATTACACACGGGAGACAGGAGTTCGGAATCTCGAGCGCCAGATTACGAGCATTTGCCGGAAGCACGCCCGCCGCGTTTTGGAAGGTAACCATCCGCGAGTGTTGGTCACGCCTGACGTTGTTGTCGAACTACTGGGATCGGCCAAATACCAGCTTGAGGAAGAAGTCGAAGAGAGGGTCAAACGGCCGGGAGTCGTCATCGGTCTGGCTTGGACTCCGGTAGGCGGAGACATTTTATTCGTCGAGGCAAACATTGCGAAGGGGGGACGGCATCTTACGGTGACCGGTCAGGTCGGTGATGTGATGCAGGAGTCCACAAAGGCCGCCCTCACCTGGGTGCGATCCTATGCAATCGATTTGGGTTTGGACTCGGATTTTTACAAGGAAACGGATGTACACATCCATGTTCCCGCGGGTTCGATTCCCAAGGACGGCCCGTCGGCGGGTGTGACTATGGTCACTGCCTTGGTTTCAGCCCTCACGAACGTTCCTGTTCGACCGAAACTCGCAATGACGGGCGAAATTACGCTCAGTGGTCACGTGCTGCCGGTCGGTGGAATCAAAGAAAAAGTTCTGGCGGCCCGACGCGCCAAAATCGAAGAATTGATTCTTCCTGCTCAGAACGAAAAGAACGTTCGAGAAGACATCCAACCTGAACTGTTGCGAGAAATTAACATTCATTACGTAAAGACGATCGACGAGGTGCTGGAACAGGCATTCCCGAGGCGCGTCCTTCGCGCAGTTCCGGGGAAAGAACCTGTGCAGCAAGTGATTTGATTCCATAGCCACAAAATGCACAAAGAGGCACAAATAAATGGCGGGCTTTTTTGTGTTTTTTGTGCCTTTTGTGGCTAATCGCTTTTCCCGGCCCCATTGACGCCACCTCGTCCGTGCCGCTACTATAGCCGTTCTACTTTTCATGAAGTTTCATGCATGGTTCCAGTGCTTTTCCGGCTGTGGTGTGCGTTACGGTCTGGATCAGGTTGTCTATCGTTGCGAATCCTGCGGTGGCCTGCTTGAAGTGCAACACGACGTCGAGGCGTTAAAGAGGCGGTCGGCACAAGACTGGAAAGAGCTGTTTGACTCGCGTTTGGGCCGCATGAGCGGCGTTTGGTCAAAGAAAGAGGTCGTCCTTCCGGAGTTGGAAGACTCAAAAATCATCTCGCTTGGGGAAGGAAATTCTCCACTGATCAAGTCGGAGCGTTTTGCTCGTCAGCTCGGTGTCAATGAGATTTACATCAAACAGTGCGGCACCTCTCACACCGGCTCCTTCAAAGATCTTGGAATGACGGTTTTGGTTTCGGTGGTGAACCAAATCCGATCGCGGATTCGAGCAGTTGCGTGTGCCTCCACTGGAGACACATCGGCCGCACTCTCCGCGTACTGCGGCGCGGCCGGAATTCCGGCGATTGTGTTTTTGCCGAAGGATAAAGTTTCCATTGCCCAGCTGATTCAGCCGGTTGCGAATGATGCCATCACGATCTCCATCGACACGGATTTCGACGGGTGTATGAAGATTGTTCAGGAAATTACAAAAGATTCATCCATCTATCTGGCGAATTCGATGAACTCTCTGCGCGTCGAAGGACAGAAGACGATCAGTTTTGAAATTGTTCAACAACTGGGATGGCGGATTCCGGACTTCGTGGTCGTTCCCGGAGGAAATCTGGGGAACGTTTCTGCGATAGGTAGTGGGTTTTTACTCATGCGCGAACTCGGTATCATAACGCGGCTTCCGCGTCTGGTCTGCGCGCAGACAGAGCGTGCGAATCCGTTGTATCGCGCCTATCGAGAAGGTTTTGCCAACTTGCAACCCGTTACGGCCGGGACAACGTACGCAACTGCGATCCAGATCGGCAATCCTGTCAGTTTCGGCAAGGCGGTCCGCGCCCTCCGTGCAACGGACGGCATTGTCGAGCAAGCGACCGAAGCAGAGCTGGTAAATGCGAGTGCGGAAGTTGACAGATTCGGTTTTTTCAACGATCCTCAAACCGGCGTTGCTCTTGCCGCGACTATCAAGCTCGTCAAAAGTCGCGTGATTCCGGAAGCATCGCGAGTAGTTGTAGTCAGTACGGCTCATGGTTTGAAGTTTGCCGATTTCAAAACGAAGTTTCATCAGGGCCAACTGGCCGAGGTCAATCCGGCACTCCAGAATCTTCCGATTAGTGTGCCTGCAAATACAGCCGCGGTCAGGGAGGCGATCGATAAAAGGATTTCTGCTTGATGAAATTCGCCACGGTTTGTCGCTCGATTTACGCCGTACTTCTATCGCTAGTCGTGGCACACACGGCTTCGGCGGCGAGCGTTCTGAATTTTGTTAAATCCACAGTCGACGACCATTCTAATGCGAGTTTGGCTGTTGTAAACCCGACTTCTAAGTTTGCGGACCTTCAATTTACTCTGTACGGTCTAGATGGGAACCCCGTTTCGTCCGGTTTGGTGAATCCAGTCCGATACCGCGTTGCACCCAACGGACAGTTCTCGATGCGCGCGAATGACATTTTTGCCGCCTCGAAAATCGATGGGTGGATTCAGGTTACCAGTTCGACGACCGGACTCGTTGGGTTCTATCTAGCCGACGATTTAGGCGCGACGCTCGAGGGTTCCTTGTCGGCCAATGCCCTCCCAGACCAAGTAGTGCCTGTAGTCCGCGACGATCAGGAAACGAAGACAGAACTCGTAGTTGTTAATCCGGCAGCTGAAAACAGCACGATCACGGTAAGTCTGTTTAATTCTAACGGCGAGAAGACAGGCACTGTGCTTCCACAGTTGATTCGTGGCCACGGGTCGCTCCGCCTGCCGACTTCGGCATTGAATGGTGCCGGTGCGGGAACATTGTCAGCGAGAATCTCTGCAAGTGTGCCCGTTGCCGCGACGGCCATCGTGGATCGCGGCGGTTCGCTACTCTATGTGTCCGGCCAGCCTGTAAACGAGAATTCTTCACTCCGGGTCGCTCCGCAATTCATAAGTGGCGGGGGCTACGATTCCGTTCTGATCCTTACAAATCCTTCGGCATCGGTTGTGACAGTATCTGTAACGCTATTTCCAGGCGCCTCGTCGCAGACCGGTTCTGTCGACGCGCCGGGTACCGCGCGGCTTGCAATTCCTCCCGGCGGATCAGTGACGGCCGACGCCCGAACCATTTTGAATCGTCCGCTCACGCCAACGGTGAATGGATGGGTTCGGGTCGAGTCCGAGAACGGTCCTTTGGTCGGTCTGGTCATCACGAATCAGGGTCAGGCTGTGACTTCCGTGCCGTTGCAGGCACAACCGCTAACTCGCGGATTGTATGCGGAGGTCTTGAATACCGACGCAGCCGCTATGAGTCTTGCTTTCGTGAATCCTTCGGAGAGCGATGCTGCCGTAACCGTAGCCTTGCTGCACGATGATGGGATCACCGTAGCCCAAGCCGGATTTTCAATACGCGCCGCCTCGAAATACACAACGCTTCTTCAAGATCTTCTTCCTGCAGCCGCTGCCGACTCGAATGGATATTTCGTCGTTGCGGCGACGGCCCCTGTTTATAGCATTGCTACAGTCGCATCATCGAGCCAGGCTTTGCTGGCGAGCATACCTCCCGTACGTCTCCCCGACACGTTCATCCCGGGCTCGATTACGATAAAACCAGAAATAAAGGCCGTCGATCCGAGCACGGACGTTCAACCTGGATCGTCACTGCGAGTGACGCTCGGACAGCTTGCCGGTGATCCCACATTCACGCTTGCCGGTCAGCCTTTGACTGTCCGCCAAGTTGCACCCGGCAGCGATGTGTACACCATTGACGTTCCTCCGATTGAGCAGGGTTTTGCAGATCTGATTGCGCACAGCGGCAATGCCAACTCGGCCCCCGTCACTTTGCACGTAGTTGGCCGCGACAGTGTGCCGATGCAAATGATCTCGGGACGGGCTTTCTATCAAAAAATAGACGTTACCGACAGCGGACTTGATCTCAACAATCCAGTTATGTTCCCAATTCGCAGCGCTCGCGTGGAAGTGTTCAGCGCATCAACGCAGTCGATTGTAGGTGTGTCGGAAACGGATCGGCACGGCCGGTTCAACATACCCGTTCCTTTAGATCCAAGTTTGACGGTGCGTGTGATTAGCCGGTTGCGATCTTCGGGTCTGCGTGTCCTCGACAACACGAACATGAATGCACCTTACATCGTCTCGGCAGAAGTGGACGGACGTGACTCGCATTCTGACTTGTTGTTGGCCGAAGCGTCGAGAGTCGCAGGCGCGTTCAATATTCTGGAAGTAGTCCAACGCGCCAATGACGTGATCAAGTTGGCCGACCCTAATATCGTTCCTCCTGCCGTAACGATCTTCTGGAGCATACGAAATACAAAAAAGCGCGGGAACCCGGCGCAGGGATTGATCGGGACCAGCTATTTCGATCCGGGGAATAACAGGGCGTTCATTCTCGGTGACCGGAATGTCGACTCGGATGAGTTTGACGATTCCGTGATCGTTCATGAATACGGACACATGCTTGCCGCAAAATTCTCGCGTGACGATTCGCCAGGAGGGGAAACGCACATCGGGGACATGCTGGATCCGCGGGTCTCGTGGTCGGAAGGCTGGGCGAACTTTTTCTCAGCTGTCGTTCGTAACGATTCCGTCTGGCGGGACTCGAATGGCCCCAATGGGTCCAATGTCTATCGCTTCAATATCGACGACAACCTTTCGAGAGACAATCCAGGCTACTGGAGTGAATCCTCAGTAAGTGGTTTGCTATGGGATCTGTACGATGATCGGCCAGACTCTGCCAACAGCCTGCGGTATCCGTTTTCTTTGATTTGGAGCGCGTTCACGGATCTGACCAAGGACCATTTTGTTTACCTTCCTTACTTTCTCGAACACCTTTTGGATCGAAACCCTCCCGCTCCTGACGCATTGAGTACGATAGTGCAATCGCGGTCCATCCACTTTCAACCAAATGTCCGACCCAGCATAACGAATCCGTTTCCGAGTCCGTTGACTCCGGGATCGTCCGTTAGCGGCTTCGTCGATTCACTGACGCCGCGCCGGAATAACCTGGTCACCTCTTCTCATTTCTATGCATTTACGACTACAGGCGGCGGCGCGTCGGTCCGAATGGATATCGTCGGCCTAGGTCCCGCTGGGAATTTGAACGCAAACGATCTGGACATGTACTTGATGGACTCGACCGGTCGCGTGTTGGGCCGTTCCAACGGGGGAGTCAGCGGCCAATCCGAGCTTATCTCCGCTCGACTGCAGGAAGGAACCTATGTCGTAGAGATTCGCAGCTTCCGTAAGGCGGAGACCGGAGCGTTCGTCTTCAATTCAGGACAGTACCGGTTGAGCGTGACCGTTCAATAGGCGTAGAATAACCGCAAAACTAAGCCACGAATCACAAGATCTTCCATTCTTTGGAGGTTCGTATGAACGGCACCTTTATGAGTTTGGTCATCGTGGAGGCTGTCCTGACTGGCGCAGCCATCCTAATGTTCCTTTATCGCGGAGCTCTGGACATGAAGGAAGAGGACCATATCATCCTTGATAACGCCGAAGCGCATCTTGCTCGTGAACAGGCCTCGATACGCAAGAAGCTCACGGTTTTGACCCGGTACTTAAAAATAGTCAGCGTCGCCTGGGCTGTTCTTGCCGTTGCGATTTTTGGCCTTTGGATGGGCCAAGGATTGGGTTTGATCTAGAAATTGTAGCGCCCGTGATCGATGACGAAATCCGCTATACGCTGACGGGCCTTGATCGTATTTAGCGGCGTCCATCGAAAGAGTCTGCGAATCGCTGCTAGCTGTGTGCGCAGCGCATCGCCTTCTGCAGTGGCTGCGAGTACCTGACGCGCGGCAAACTCTACTCGACTGATCGCATCGTTGATAAATACACGTACGATGTGAGCCTGCGGTTCAGCATCCGGATTCTTCATCAATCGCTGAAGAGCCGTATCCATCGCAAAAACTTCCATCACCATGTTGCTGATGTACATCAGCACTTCCTGTTGGTCGCGAATCGCCTCGCCGAACTTTTGAATGGCAGATCCCGCCGTGAACAACAGGGCTTTCTTCGCCTGGGCGACCGCGGCCGATTCGGCTCCGAAGATTCCTGACGATTCCGTTGGAATGGAAACCGACATTACGTCGTCCACTACCGCACGGGCAGCAGCGTTTAGCGGCAGTTGGCCTGTGGCGGCTCGTTTCAGAAGCATGCCTGGAATCAACAGCCGGTTGATCTCATTGGTACCTTCGAAAATTCGATTCACTCGTGAGTCGCGGTAGTAACGCTCGACTGGATACTCGGCGCTATAACCATATCCTCCGTACACCTGTACAGCCTCGTCCACGGCAAAATCGAGAACCTCGCTGCAGAACACTTTCAAGATGGAGCACTCGATTGCGTACTCCTCGATTGCCTTCAACACACGAGGGGCATCGTCGACATCGACGCTTTTGAGGGCATCATCCATAAGTCCAGCCGTCCGGTAGACCATCCCCTCCGCTACCCAGATACGCGCTGCCATCTCTGCGAGTTTTTGTTTGATAGCGCCAAAACTGGCGATTGGTTTCCCAAAAGCGACGCGCTGTTTCGCATACTGAATGGCGTCGTTAAGCGCGGTTTTCGCTCCGCCTACCGCGCCGGCTCCTAGTTTGGCTCGACCGATGTTCAGAATGTTGAAAGCGACATGATGGCCCTTGCCGATTTCGCCGACGACATTGCCGAGAGGAACCTTTGCGTTGTTCAAGATGAGCGGGCGCGTTGACGAGCCGCGAAGGCCCATTTTGTGTTCTTCGGCCCCGGTGGATACGCCGGGATAGTCTTTCTCGATGATGAAACAGCTGAACTGCTTGCCGTCGACTTGCGAAAACGTGATGAACATGTCGGCAAAAGCCGCGTTGGTGATCCACATCTTTTCGCCGTTGATCACCCAATTCGTCCCGTCTGCGCTTTTGACGGCGTTGGTTTTCGCAGCGAGCGCATCGGAACCGCTTCCGGCTTCAGACAGTGCATAAGCCGAAATCCTTTGGGCCTTACAGAGCAACGGCAGATAGTTGCGTTTGTGTTCCTCTTTGCCGAAATAGACGATTGGCAGTGTGCCGATACCGCTATGGCCGCCATAAGACACGGCAAAAGACGCAACACGCGCAAACCTTTCTGAAACGATCATTGAAGAGACTTTGTCGAGATTTTCCCCGCCGTATTTTTCCGGTACTTCAATGCCGAGCAGCCCGAGTTCGCCGCATCGTCGCAGAAGGGAAACGGTGACACTCCAGTCTTTTCCTTCGATTTTGTCGACCTGCGGCAGTACCTCAGCCTCGACGAACTGCTCCGTCATGTCGCGAATCATTTTTTGTTCTTCCGAAAAATCCTCTGGCGTGAACACATCGCCCGAAGCCGTTTCTTCAATGAGGAAACTTCCGCCTTTTTTCATCACATCCTTTCGAATATTCCCGCTGCTCCCATGCCGCCGCCAACGCACATGGTGACCATTCCGTAACGTGATCCGCGGCGTCCCATTTCGTAGAGAAGCGTCGCTGTGAGTTTTGATCCTGTGCAGCCAAGCGGATGGCCCAGCGCAATAGCTCCGCCATTCACATTGACCTTTGATTTATCCAGACCTAATTCACGAATGACAGCCAGCGACTGTGCGGCGAACGCCTCGTTCAGTTCGATCAAATCGATGTCATCTCGCCGCAGGCCGGCTTGCTTGAGAGCCTTCGGAATGGCTTCAATCGGACCAATTCCCATTACCTCCGGAGGTACGCCTGCTGTTGCGTAGGTGAGAAACCGGGCCAGCGGTTGCAGTCCCATCGATCGCGCCCGTTCGTCCGACATCACGACGACAGCCGCGGCTCCGTCGCTGGTCTGCGAGGAATTGCCCGCCGTTACTGTACCTTCTGCCTTGAACGCGGGCTTTAATTTCGCAAGCGCCTCCATCGAAGTATCGCGCCGCGGTCCCTCATCCGTGCTGAACATGAATTCGCGTACGGTTGGCCGTGCGCGCTCGATCGTTTTGTCACGCACAGGGAATGAGACGATCTCATCTTTAAACCGCGCGCTGTCGAGAGCAACGAGCGCTCTGCGGTGGCTTTCCAAGGAAAATGCATCCTGGTCTTCGCGACTGATCCGGAATTCGCGGGCGACATTTTCAGCCGTCAATCCCATGCTTAGATAAGTGTCGGGATTGCTCTCGATAAGCGCGGGATTTGGAGAGATCTTGTTGCCGCCTCTTGGGATCATGCTCATGGATTCGGTGCCGCCGGCGAGAATGCAACTGGCTCCGCCGCAAGCAATCCTGTCCGCAGCGAAGGCGATCGCTTGGAGGCCAGACGAGCAGAATCGATTCAATGTCATTGCAGGCACTGAGTATGGGATACCGGCACGGATGGCCGCTACACGCGCCACATTCATGCCTTGTTCGGCTTCGGGCATGGCGCAGCCGATGTAGATATCGTCGATTTCTTCGGGCTTCAGGCCGGGTACGCGCTGGATGGCTGCCCGCATAACCACGGCGGCCATGTCGTCGGGCCTCGTGCCCGAGAGTGATCCATTAGGCGCCTTACCCACAGCCGTACGAACGGCCGAAACAATCACTGCGCTCAATTTCTCAAGACCTTACCTTTCTTCAAGAGATGCTCCATTCGGGCGAGCGTTTTTGGCTCGCCGCAGAGTGATTTGAATGCCTCACGTTCGAGATCCAGGAAATACTGCTCTGGCGCCGTCGTCGGGCGCGTCGCGTCCCCGCCGCAGATCACATGCGCAAGAGCGCGAGCAATGTGGGCTTCATGTTCTGTAATGTAGCCGGCCTGCTGCATTAGATAAACCCCGAGTTTCATCTCTGCACCCAAGGAACTGCCGAAAACGGGAAGCTCGTCGCGCGGCGGTGGCCTGTAGCCCGTCGCCGCAAGCTGAAGCACGACTGTCTTCGCGTCAGGGATCAGCCGGTCCGAATTCATGGTAATTCCATCCTCGCGCCTTAAGTACTGTAGCCTTCGGGCATCCTCCGCACTTGTGGATACTTTCGCCAACCCGATATTCTGAAATGCATCGCGGACTTTCGCCGCACCACCTGAGGCTGTTCGTCGAAGCATTTCAGTTGTTCCGCCGCCCGCCGGAATCAGCCCGGCTCCGATCTCCACAAGGCCAATATATGTTTCCGCAGCCGCTTGGGTACGGACGCCCGCCATCGCGATTTCGCATCCTCCACCAAGTGCGAGTGAAAAGGGCGCTGTGACAACCGGCTTTTTGTTATATCGGATTGCCTGCGTCGCGCGTTGAAACGTCCGGACCATGTGATCGATTTCGTCCCAATTACCTTCGAGGGCCTCCATCATCAAGAGCATCAAGTTCGCGCCCGCGGAAAAATTCTGACCTTCGTTGCCGATGACAAGCCCGTTGAAGTTCGCGTTGACGTCGTCGAGGGAAGCGACAAGAAGGGAAACAATATCGTTGCCGATCGTATTCATCTTCGAGTGAAACTCCAGGCACGCGACGCCATCGCCCAGATCGCGCAGCGTCGCTCCGGGGTTTTCCCGAATCATGCGCTGCTTCTTTAAAAAGGAAAACGCCGCTACTGTTTCATCCCTCAGTGCTTGGGTCAGTTCAAGCGGTCCCATCTCCCAAGCAAAACCCCACCGCATCGCCCGATCGACCGCCTCCGGATCGTCTGAGATTTCAGGAATCCGTGAGGCTGAATATTCTGAGATGGAGGCCAGTAACTCCGATATCAGCGCTGCGGGCGGGCTTCCAGTCCTAAATACTGCATTTAACCGTTCCGGGAGACTTTCAATGTTCGATGCCATATCGAGGGCAGGGAAATTCGGTTTCCGCTGTGCCCTGTACTCCATCGACGCCAGATCGAGGGTTAAAATCTGATCACCCTCTTTCTTATAGAAGCCGCGGCCGGCTTTCGTACCGAGCATCTTTCGCACGAGCATCGTTTTCATGAATTCCGGTACACGAAAGATCTCACGTTGCGGATCGTTAGGGGCGTTCTCGTAAATGTTCTGCGCAACGTGAATAAAGATATCCAAGCCAACCAGGTCTATGGTTCGGAAAGTTGCCGTCTTGGGTCGGCCGATAAGAGGTCCGGTCAACCAATCGATTTCCTCGATCGTGAAGCCATGCTGCTGCATTAGCGCGATTGCTTTAAGGGCACCGAAGAGTCCGATCCGATTTGCGATAAAATTTGGCGTATCCTTCGCCCGCACGACGCCTTTTCCTAAAATAATGTCCGCGAACTTTTCGAATTCGGCGAGAGCGTTGGCATCCGTATCTTGAGTGGGGACGAGCTCGAGGAGTTTCATGTAACGAGGCGGATTGAAGAAATGGGTGCCGAACCAGTGTCTGCGAAAATCGTCTGACCGACCCCTTGCGAGCGAGGATATAGAAAGGCCGGAGGTATTGGTTGTTACCAGTGATCCGGGCTTACGAGCGGCATCGACTCGTTCCAATAGTTGCGCCTTGATTCTTGCGTCTTCTACGATAGCCTCAATCACCCAGTCGGCGTCCTTGATCTTGACGAGATCTTTGTCGAAGGTCCCGACCTCGATCTGGTGTATTTTTTCCGGCATAAATAAAGCCGGCGGCGATGCGTTGTTCAAAGCCTTCAATGCCGATTGAACCTGATCGGTCGTGATATCGAGCAAGAGCACAGGAAGCCCTGCATTGGCGACATGGGCTGCGATCTGAGCACCCATTGTTCCGGAACCAAGGACTGCGACTTTACTCAACATACCGATCCCTTCTGAATACCGCGGAGGCGTCTTCCGCGCAAGCAGCAGAGGTCCGGACGCTCTATTTTCTGTTTGTCTTGCGATGCAGAAATCGTTTCGCGTTCTCTCCGGAGTAGGTTGCCACGATGTGGCCGTTGCCGATCAGATGGTATTTGTAAATAAGGAGACCTTCGACGCCGACGGGCCCACGAGCGTGAGTCTTGTTCGTGCTTACCCCAACTTCCGCCCCCAGCCCGTAGCGGTAACCGTCCGCGAACCGTGTGGAAGCGTTCCAAAAGACGCCCGCAGAATCAACTTCGTTCAAGAATCTTTGTGCATTCTCCACATTTTCGGTAACGATGGCATCGGTGTGTGCGGATCCATATTTGTGGATGTGGTCGATAGCATCGTCCAGGCTGTTCACAAGCCTGACGTTCATGATCAGATCGAGATATTCGGAACCGAAGCCTGAGTCGCGCAACTCGACTCCCGCGTCTCTCAACGCTTGTAAAACCTTTTCACGTCCTGCAAATCGCGAATGCACAAGCAGTGTTTCAGCGGCATTGCACACCGCGGGATACTGCGCCTTTGAATCAACGGCAATTCGTGCGGCCTTCCCTGGATCGGCAAATTCATCGATGTATACGTGGCAGACACCGTCCGCATGGCCCAGCACTGGAATCTTCGTGCTCCGCTGAATGCTGCGCACCATTTCATTAGAGCCCCGGGGAATCACAAGGTTGATCAGGTCATCCATCTTGAGGAGTTCGGCGATCTCTTCGCGGGTGGAGACTAATTGCACTGCATCGGACACACCATGCTGCCCGAGAACAGTACGAATAATTTCTCCGATCGCTGTGTTGCTGTTGGCCGCCTCCCGGCCTCCTTTGAGAAGGACTGCATTGCCACTTCGAATTGCAAGCGCGGCGATCTGTGGGCCTGCATCGGGACGCGATTCATAAATCATGGCAAGAACGCCAATCGGCGCCTGAACTTTTCTCAGAATCAGACCGTCATCGAGCTCGGTTTCTTCAACCATTCGTCCGACGGGGTCAGGCATATCTGCAATCTGCTCGATTCCAGCGATAACATCCCGGAGTTTCGATTCGTTTAAAGCGAGCCTTTTGTATAACGGTTCAGCGATGCCAGACGCCTTTGCTGCAGCCAGGTCGTTCTGGTTTGCCTCGAAAATGACCGGAGCGTTCTGAAGAAGAGCAGAAGCCACCTGCTTCAAAATCTGCGTACGATCTACGCTTGTAGACAATTTTAGAAAGGCCTTGCGGGCTTGCTCTGCCTGTTGCCGAATCTGTGTCATCGCTGGTCCGTTATGAACGCGATATTATTTCGTGTAATAAACGCATCGTAATTCTTCGTAGTCGCAAGACGAGCAATATCGTCGGAATGCTTCCCGATCAGCTTGGAAGCGTCAGAGCTGGAATAATTGACGATGCCACGAGCAATCTCTCTCCCGTTCGGCGCAACAATCGAAACGACGTCGCCGTGTTCGAAATCGTTTTCGATCCGCGTTACGCCGGCATAGAGAAGACTCGCGTTCTTGTTGGTGATTGCGTCCATGGCACCTTCGTTGATGTGAATACGGCCAGAGACCGACGAAGCGAAAGCAATCCATCGCCGTTTTTCCGAAAGTGAACCCGTTCCAACGAATAGTGTCCCTGCCTCTTCCCCATTCAAAACGCGCTTAAGTATTCCGGCTTTCAAGCCGTTCGCGATGACAGCCATTCCGCCGGAATTCATCGCGATTCGAGCCGCTTGAAGCTTTGTTGCCATTCCGCCTCTTCCGCGCATGGATTTCTTTCCCGCAAGAGCTTCGACTTCCTCGGTGATTTCATGAACTTCGGGGATGAATTCTGCCGTGGGATTCTCGCGAGGATTGTCGGTGAAAAGACCGTCGACGTCCGATAAAAGGATAAGGAGACCTGCATCCAGCTTCGACATCACTAGTGCACTGAGCTTGTCGTTGTCGCCGAAGGTGCGGCTTCGATCAGTCACTTCGAGTTCCGCAGTCGAGACGGTATCGTTTTCATTGATGATTGGGATCACGCCCATATCGAGTAGCGTCGTTAGAGTGTGCCGCAAGTTCAGGTAGCGTTTTCGGTCTGAGAAATCTTCCTCTGTCAGTAGAACCTGGGCCGGTGTGAAACCGTATTTTCCGAAGCCTTGTTCGTATAAGTTCATCAGCCGGCTTTGACCTACGGCGGCGAGCGCCTGCTTCTGCGCAAGCGATGCTCCTGCGGATTTAACCTTCAAGGCATCAGCACCCAGCGCTATCGCTCCGGAAGAGACGACGATAAGTTGCCGCCCAGCCAACCGTGCCGCTGCAATATCTTCGATGAAAGAGAAGATGCGGCCAAGAGCAATTGCACCGAGATCATTGAAGAACAGATTGGAGCCGAGTTTTACGACGACGCGCCTCGCGCCGCTAACACGATCGCGCATGGTCCGTCATTCTAATTCATCATCGCACGGATGCGCTTCAGTTCCTTGACGTGACCTTCGATCTCGTCACGGTCTTGTGCGTTAGGAGCATGTTGTAAGTAGTGTTCGAGGTCACGGCCTGCCCCTTCGAATTGTCGAAGCTGGAGACGAAGCAAGCCCCGGTCGCGGAATTGGCTGAGGTCCTCGGAGTCCACGATCAGCATCATATCGACGATAGAGAGACATTTATCGATTGCGTGACCTTTAAGGTAAATGTCTTTCAAGTTGTTCAACATTCGCCACAGAATCTGGCGGTGTGTCACGCGTGCCAAGAGGCGATCGCTGAATTCGATACCGTCGCCGTAGCGGTCCCGCAGCCTGCTGCGGCAGTCTTCATGGGTAAGAATCTGGCCGCCGTTGTATGGATCGACAAAGAACTCTTCTCCTCGATCCGAGTATTTCACGATGAAGTGGCCAGGCATTCCTACCCCAGCAATGGGGAAGTTCAATCGGCGCGATACCTCGATATAGACGGCAGAAAGCGTGATAGGGATTCCGACACGCCGATCGAGGACGTCGTTGAAAAAGCTGTTGCGGGGATCATAGTAGTCTTGGGAATTACCGCGGAATCCATACCTCTCGAACAGGACGCCGTTGATTCTTCTGACGATCTCGATTGGCGAGTCCGCCGGACGGATTGTCTGCTGTGCAGCGTCGGCTATGTGATCGAGCAAATCGAGATATGGGCTGAGTTCGAGCTGCGGGTATTCTTCACATGCCATGATTAGTGCGGCCTCGGCCAAAGGGACGGCGGCCTCGGGAAGCGTCACGAGTTGTTGAAACGTCTTACGAGATCTAGTGCTCACTTCACAACTTCCTTCTCCAACCAGGGCACGAAATCGGCAATCGAGTTGATAACCCATTCGGGCCTGGCTGCTTTGAGCCGTTCGAGTCCGTATGAATGGGCAATCGCCAAACAACGCATACCAGCTTCATGCGCGGACTCAATTCCGCCAATAGAATCTTCGATACCGACGCAATCGGAAACACTCAAAGACGCGTCACACTCTCTTAGTTTCTCATGAGCGCGCAGAAACGGTTCCGGGTGCGGCTTGCCAAATTTCACATCTTCCGCTGCAATAACAGCGGAAAAGGACCTTTCAATGTGTCCTTGCTTCAAGATATGAATAATCTCTTCACGTCGAGCACCGGATGCAATGGCCAGTGGGCATAACTGGGCAGCAGTTTTGACTGCAGTTACAGCGTCCGAAAACAGCACGTTCCTTTCTGCGATTGCCCTGAAATAATAGACGCCCTTCCGTTGGATCAGTTGGTCAAGTTTCGACGGCGACAGAGGCAGAGAGTGGCCAGCGAACAGGGTTTTGAAGCAGTCCCAATCATTTAGGGGGAGGTACTTGTCGAGGTATTCCTCATCTGTGAAGGAGAGACCTTCTTCATGAGCAACGTTCCGAAGGGCTTCCATGTGTATCGGATCGTCGTCTGCCAGGACTCCATTAAAGTCGAAGATCAGCGCGCGAATCATGCGAACCCGTAGACTAACACAGTAGAATTAGCCCATGTATGACGTCATCGTCATCGGTGGAGGCGTGATCGGCCTGGCGATTGCGCGCGAGCTTGCAGAGCGCAAATCCGTGCTGCTTCTGGATCGTGGCGCAACCGGGCAGGCAACTTCGCGCGCCGCAGCAGGCATGTTAACGCCGCTGAGCGAAGCGGATGATCAGGGGCCATTTTTTCAACTGTGCCGTGCGAGCCTTGCTCGTTATTCAAACTTCGTCGACGAGGTCCAACGCGAATCCGGCCTCGACGTGGGCTATTCCTCCGAAGGGTTACTTTGCCTGGCTTCTACCTCGGAATCGGCTGCGGTGCTTCGCCGCCGGTATGAATGGCAGAAAGCAGCGGGCCTTGAAGTCGAGCTACTTTCGACGGACCAGGTGCACAAGATGGAGCCGCTCCTTACGGCGGCGCTGTCAGGTGCAGTGTTCCTGCCTGCCGAGCGCTCCGTAATGCCACGTCGGCTCCTGAATGCTCTGAGAGAAGCGTGCTTCAGGAGAGGCGTCGAGCTGAGAACAGGCCTGCACGTGGAAGGCATTTCAGAGAACACCGTGCGTATGGGTCATATGACTCTTGAAGCTTCATGCATCATCATCTCGTCCGGGGTATGGAGCGCGGAATTCGCCGGATTAAATCCGCCTATCCCTGTATTTCCGAGAAAGGGTCAGATCCTATCGCTCGGTATGCCTCCGGGCGCTTTTCGAAAAATGATCCGATGGGGAAGTTCGTACTTCCTGCCTCGCTCCACGGGAGAATTGGTCGTCGGCGCTACGAACGAAGATTGCGGATTTGATTTATCGAACACTCCCGCGGGTTTGGGCAGACTGTTGAACGAGGCACAGCAGATTTCGTCGCACGTGGGGTCTTATCCGATTCTGGAGACCTGGACCGGGCTCCGTCCCGCTACCCCTGACGGTTTACCGATATTGGGTCCGAGCAACGTTCCGGGTGTCTACTATGCCACCGGCCATTACCGTAACGGAGTACTGCTCGCACCCATGACGGCCGCCATCGTGTCGGATTTTGTGGACAATCGAAAGCCGCCGCTACCTCTGGAACCATACCTCCCGTCACGATTCCAGTGAGGTTATAATCCTAAGTCATGTCGAGCCACGACGCGATTGCGGCGAAGGTAATCCAGGGACAGCGACTCTCATTCGAAGACGGCGTCGAACTTTATCGCTCGCCCGACATTGTTGCGGTCGGCCGCCTGGCGAACCACACACGCGAACGTCTCAACGGGAATCTTGCGTATTACAACGTCAACCGGCACATCAATTACACAAACGTTTGCGTGATCGACTGCCAGCTCTGCCAGGGCGCGTACGCCCGCAAACCCGGGCAAGACGGCGGGTATACGATGCAGCTCGAACAAGTGTTTCATTTTGCGGAGCAATCCTACTCAGACTCATTGACCGAATTTCATATTGTGGGCGGTCTGAACCCCGATTTGCCATTCGCGTATTACCTGGACCTGCTCCGGGGATTGAGAAAACGATTTCCGTCGATCCACCTCAAGGCGTTCACGATGGTCGAACTGGACTTCTTTACGAAGATCACGAGGAACTCGCTTGAATGGGTCATCGACGCCTTACGCGACGCCGGCATGGGGAGTTGTCCCGGCGGCGGCGCTGAAATTTTTGCGGAACGCGCCAGACCGCTCATTGCAGGTCACAAAATCTCCGGTGCACGATGGCTCGACATTGCGCGAACGGTTCACAAGATGGGCATCAAGTCCAATGCCACCATGTTATACGGGCACATCGAAACACTTGAAGAACGCGTGGACCACCTGGTTCGATTACGACAACTGCAGGACGAAACCGGTGGCTTCAATTGTTTTATCCCGCTGGCGTTTCATCCAGAGCATACGGTTTACGCACATCTCCCTACTACAACTGGAATGGACGATTTGAAGACGATCGCAGTCTCGCGCCTCATGCTCGACAATTTCCCGCATATCAAGGCCTATTGGGTGACGTTGACCCCACCTGTTGCTCAAATCGCTCTACGATTCGGCGCGGACGATCTCGACGGAACAATTATCGAAGAGCGCATCATCCACGGCGCCGGCACTCCAACCAGCCAAGGTATGACTCGCAGCCAAATCGAACGGCTCATTTCCGACGCTGGCCGCACTCCAATCGAACGCGACACGCTCTACAACGAAGTTCGCACATTCATTTCTAAGCAGTTGTAGTCGAATCCCTAAACTGAAGTTCGAGCTGCATGAAAGCCATGCCTTCGGGAACAACCGTCAGTGAAAGGAATGCAGACCCTAGAAAGTCACGAAGGTTGTCTACGAGGGTGTGATCGATTTTGTCGATGCGAAGGGTGAGGCGATGTGTATCTTCCTCCGAGACAAGTTCACACTCGAGGGCGTGGACTTTCTTAATGAGGTAATGAAGCTTCTCCAGAAAAGCGTCGTAAGTGAGACGTTCGGGCCGAACGCGAACAAGGGCTTCTTGCGGCAACCAGCAGCGTTTCTGATTTGGATAAAGAATTTTAAAGTTGCTGCGTTTGATTTCGATGACCAGCCCCAACTCTTCGGGCAATTGAAGCTGGTCACGATAGTACTTCGATCGGCAATAGATGAAGTCGCCGACGCGAACAGGGTTGGCTTTCACCCTCGATTCGAGGTTGTTTGCACGGCGCACACAAATTCAGGTATCGACGCTAAATCGATATGCGCGTTTGGACCGCAAGCGCTGCAGTCCGGATCGCGGCGGATCTTAAATTGTCGGAACGTCATCTCGAGCGCATCGTAAGTAAGGAGGCGCCCGGAAAGCGGTGTTCCTAAATTCAACAGAAGCTTAACGACTTCCGTGGCTTGCACGAGCCCAATAATCCCAGGCAGGACGCCCAATACTCCGGCTTCGTCGCAACTCGGGGCAAGTTCCGGCGGGGTCGCACTCGCGTACAAACAACGGAAGCAAGGGCCCTCAAACGGAATGAAAGTCGAAGCCTGACCGTCGAATCGAAAAATACTTCCGTAAACAACCGGTTTCCGCAGCATCACGGCCGCATCGTTCACCATGTACGCCGTAGTGAAGTTGTCGGAACCGCTTAGGATCACATCGTAGTCCCGAAAAATGTCGAGCACATTCGATGCATCCAGATGGATCGGATACGTGCGTACTTTTACATCCGGATTAACCTCAAATAATGTGCGGCGCGCGGAGTCGACTTTCGGCGTTCCGATCGACGACGTCCAGTGAAGGATTTGCCGTTGCAGGTTCGACTCATCAACGATGTCGTAGTCGACTAATCCAATCGTGCCCACGCCGGAAGCGGCCAGATAGACGCCAGCAGGTGAGCCCAACCCTCCAGCTCCAACCAAGAGAACTTTGCTCTTCAAAAGTTTAAGTTGTCCCGCTTCGCCGACCTCTGGAATTCGCAGATGGCGACTGTATCGCGCCATCTGATCTTTTCCGACTTTCTCGGGAGTCACGAACGGCATGCCGTTGTTCTTCCAGTCGTTAAAGCCCCCTCGCATGGAGTAGACATCCGCATAGCCCAGGTCCTGAAGCGTCTTGGCAGCCAGAGCTGAACGCGTACCTCCGGCACAATAGACCACGATCGGTTGATTCTTGTTTGGCAGTAGTTTATCAGCCTTTTGCTCAAGAAATCCGCGAGGTAGGAAGATCGCCTGATCCAAATGCCCTTGCTCCCACTCATCGCCTTCACGCACATCGAGCAGAGTGAAACCGTTATCAGGATTCAGCTTTTCGCGAACGTCCTGAACTGACACCTCTTTTATTTGCCGCTTTGCCTGATCGAGTATTTCTTTGAAGTCGCTCATCGTTTCCCTTATGAAGACATTTAGTCATGTAATATACGCGAACTGGCTGGGGCTGTCGACTGCCACCGCGCATCTCCGTCCTTCCTCAAAGCATCCAGAACGTTCTGCATGTGTTCATGTAAGTCTCGCAGTTGCTTCTCAGAAGCATCCGGAGGGACCCAGATCGGCTGCGCTTTCAGAACCAAGGCGCGTGTAAAGGGAAGGGGTATCTGAAATTCATCCCAGCTCTTGAGCTGAATTTTGTGCTTCATCGAAATATGGAAGCAGAAGATCGCAGATCCAGTTTTCATTGCCAGGAGCACAGGGCCCTGCTTCGCCACATATTTGGGTCCTCGCGGGCCATCGATGGTGAACGCTGCGTCCCTGCCTTCGCGGATTCGGCGTGCCAACTCGACCAACGCGCGGAACCCACCACGGGAGCTCGAGCCTCGAGCCGTGCCATATCCAAATCGCCGGATGCACTGAGCGATCGCCTCGCCATCCCGGTTCATGCTGGTCATGACGACGATGCCACGCTTGCGCCAGTAGTACGTTGCGGGAAAGATTCTGCCGTGCCAGAAAGTAAAGATTGCGCGATTTCCGGATTGATAAATTTCTTCCAGGTAGGAGTCGCCTTCCGATTGCCAACGAACGGTGCGGCCGATGATGTTGATGACGAAGTAGCCGATCCAACCGATGAGCCAGGACTTGAAGTCGTCCATCAGCCGCCGAATTACACGGATTTTGCGGACTTGATCGAAGAGAGCCGCACGTTCCGCGTTTGAACGTCTTCCAATAGCCTTGCCATCTCCTCCCGACCTTTCCGCTGACGAACGCCTGTCTCGTCCACGATCCAAAACCGCGAAGCTTCGGCGACGACTTGCTCGTAAGCCGGGAATCCTATCGAGTTGCCGATTTTTTCGGGTTCAACGTAGGATGCGCCTTTGTTGAGTACACGACCGTTGAACACCATAAGGCTTCCGAACAACGGTGCGTCTATTGTTACAAGCGTATTAGATTGACCAGTAAAGAGGCGCAGCTTCTCGAGCGTGATTTCAGAAACGTCAATCACCAGATCCTCCGCAGCAACAGTCGAGAAGCATAAACAAATTTGCGCCGCGGCAAAAACGTTTATTTGGGGTATTGCGTCTAATTGCATTTTGCCTTGGCAGTCGAAATGCATACGGATTGTTAGCACCACTTAGGAGGTACGGATCATGATTTGTCCTACATGCTGTCGTGAAAACGAAATGGCGTACTCGGTCCTGTCCAATGGCTTCATTTGTTTGGAATCGGATTGTGGTTTTGAGCTCGAGATGGACCCGGTTCAAGCACGAGAAGTGCTTGAACCCGAGGAAGAATTGGTGTGTTGTTAGGGAGTGAAGCTTCTCCTATTCGACATCGATCAGACGTTAATCAACTCCGGTGGTGCGGGTTTACGCGCACTCGATCGGGCTTGCGAAAAAGTTTTGGGATTGAAGAATGCCATGCAGGGGATCAGCCCACACGGCAAAACCGATCCTGCCATCGCTCGGGAAATTTTGCGCGCTCGCCTCGACAGAGCATCGCGTGATGGCAGCGACATCCCTTCCATTCTAGAGGCTTACGTTTCCTTTTTAAAAGAAGAAGTTCAGTTGTCTCCGGGGTACTGTGTTTTGCCGGGCATCGTATCTTTGCTCGAAGAGATGTTGCATCGGCAGGACGTCGTTCTCGGTCTGGCCACTGGCAACATCGAGCTCGGCGCCAGGATCAAGCTCGAGCGTGGCGGCCTCAATCGTTATTTCGAATTCGGGGGGTTCGGTTCCGACTCCGAAGATCGAACCGAGCTCGTTCGACGGGCTGCCGACAAAGCAGCCGACAAAATTGGCACTTCCATCCCGCCCTCTAACATTTTTGTTATAGGCGATACACCTTTGGATATAGATGCGGGCAACCGAGCGGGCTTTAAGACTATCGGCGTTGGCACAGGTAGCTACTCGGCCGAGCAACTACTTGCTGCCGGGGCAACGGCAGCCGTTGCCAATATATCGGCTGGCCGAACTCATTTTTTGCGCTCGACCTTGATCGAATAGATATCGACTCGATCTTTTGGGCGCTCGTTTTCAGTCGGCGTCGCCGCGATCTTCTCCACTACTTCCATTCCCTCAGCTACACGTCCGAAGACCGTGTACGTGCCGTCCAACGCCGGCTGATCGCCGAGAACAATAAAGAAGGACGTGAGAGCGCTGTCGACTTCTTCACCGCGCGCCATGGATACGATTCCTGCCTTATGTTTTACATCGTTGATCTCTGCCCGAATCTTAACGACGTACTTCTGAGCCGCCTGCGGAACAGGTTCCAGCCGCGTGTTCAGGTCGCCGGCCTGAATTACAAATCCGGGTGCAATGCGGTGGAAGGCCGTTTTGTCGTACGCGCCGACAGAAGCCAGCCTGAGGAAATGTCGCACGTGGTTTGGGGCCTTGTCCGGCAGCAGGTCAAGCAGGATATTTCCCTTCGAAGTTTCCATCACGACGCGATATTGCAAAAGCTCTTCTGTGCTCTCCTGTGTGAACGGCGGAGGTGCTGGAACGGGACGCGGGCGAATCGTGATGTCCCGAATTTCGATACGGTCCTTAGCAATCTGCTTGTCATCGACTGGGGCTGTGGAAATCTTATCCACGATCTCGATCCCTTCCACAACGCGCCCGAATGCCGTGAACTGACCGGTGAGCTGGGGCTGATCCGTAACAACGATCATGAACTCGGAACCTGCACTATTCGGCTCGCCCGGTAACAGTGTGGCTGCGATCGTCCCCTGAGCAAATGGAATGTTGCCGATCTCAGGCTTCAAACCTAAGTTAAACCCGCCTGAACCATATTTCGTCCTAGCTTGAGGGTTTTTCGTTTCCGGGTCGCCCCCTTGCACTATTCCATGAGCAACCATGCTATGGAAGGTCGTGCCATTGTAAAAGCCTTGGCGAGCAAGCTCGATGAACTTCCGTGTGTGATTCGGCGCTTGGTCCGAATAGAACTCCATGACAAACGTTCCTGCCGAAGTGTTGAATACCGCTTGGAGTTGCTTCAGATCTTCCTGAGGATGGAGCAGAAGAGCTGCGAACAATAATAGATGCATAGGCGCATTCTAAAGCAGATTCGAGCCGCGGCGGAGGACGTCCTTACCAAACTTTTCCCGGATCTCGTCCACCGTGCGGCTCAGCTTTTCGTTTACATTCCTCGGGTCGGAAAACAATCCCAGTTGCTGTGGCTCTTTGCCGTCACGTTGCAGATCGCCAGCTGAAACTCCAATCAGCCGGATCTTTTGCTTCAGTGAGAACTGCCGGAAGAGATCGCGAGCTACAGTTGCGATTTCCTCTCCTGTTTGAATGAGTTTGTCCAGCGAGTGCTGCTTCGTGTGAGTTGAGAAACTAGAGTATCGGAGCTTCAGCGTCACTCTGCGCGTTCTGTAATTGTCTTTTCGAAGCCGCTCTGCAACGTGGTCCGACAAATCCAGGATGGTACGGACCAGCAGTTCGCGATCGGACGTGTCTTCATCGAATGTTGTTTCACTGCTAACGGACTTAGGTTCCCAGTTCGGCACGACTGGCCGTTCATCATGTCCTCTGGACAATTGGTAGAGGTGCTCTCCTAAACTTCCCAGAGATCGGACGAGCGACTCGCGAGTGGCCATTGCGACCTGGCCTATCGTCCGGAATCCCATCTCGTGCAATCGCTGCTCGGTTTTGGGACCGACCCCCCAAAGTCGGGAAATCGGGAGATCTCGAAGGAACGCCTCGATCTCTCCTTCGCGTACGATGACAAAGGCGTCCGGCTTTCTCAAGTCTGAAGCGATCTTCGCCAGAAATTTGTTGGGTGCCAGTCCGACGGATGCCGTCAGACTCGTAACGGTGCGCACGTCGTCCTTGATGGACCTTGCGATGTCCTCCGGCTTACCCAGCAATGCAACGGATCCTGTAATGTCCAGAAACGCCTCATCAATGCTAAGCGGTTCCACCAGGTCCGTGTAACGACGAAATACGTCCATTACCTGATGCGAAACTTCGACGTAACGTTTCATACGTGGACGGACGAAAACCCCTTGTGGACAGAGCTTCCACGCGCGGCTGATCGGTAGCGCAGATCGGATGCCGAGTTTGCGTGCTTCATAAGAACACGCCGCCACAACACCTCTGCCCATGCCTTCTTTTGGGTCCGCTCCGACAATAACGGGCTTACCTTTGCAGGCGGGATTGTCGAGTTGCTCGACGGCAGCATAAAACGCGTCCATATCCACATGGACAATGAAGCGCGTTGCCACGCGAGAGAGGTCGGAAGTCATCGCAATCTCGAGGACGATAACTTAGATGGACCCAATCTGTCACTCCTACGCCGGAAGCTAGTAACGACCCAAGGGCGGAATCACGAATAGAAAAGCATACGCATGCTGAAATTACGACGAATCGAAATTCTTGGATTCAAATCGTTCTCGGATCGAGGCGAGATCATCGTCAATGACGTCGGCATAACGGCGATCGTCGGTCCGAACGGGTGCGGAAAGAGTAACGTCTCGGACGCAATCGCGTGGGTTTTGGGGGAGCAGAGCGCCAAGTCCCTCCGAGGCGAAAAGATGGAAGATGTCATCTTTAGTGGAACGCGCAGCCGGGCGCCCATGGGTATGGCAGAAGTCACCATCACCTTGTCTGATGTTGCAAATGGTAACGGTCAAGGGAGCGCCAACGCAAACGGACATGGCAATGCCAGCGGGAATGGTCATGGAAATGGCAACGGAACCCACACGTCGTCACTGCCTCGCGATATTGTTGTGCAACGCCGGTTGTATCGATCCGGTGAGAGCATCTATCTGATCGATGGAAAGCCTTGCCGGCTCCGCGATATTCAAGAGATTTTTCTGGGCACCGGTTTAGGGCCCAATAGTTACGCGATTATCGAGCAAGGCCGTGTGGGTCAGTTACTCAGCTCTAAACCGTCAGACCGGCGAACTCTGATCGAAGAAGCGGCCGGAATAACGAAGTTCAAAGCTAAACGGAAGCTTGCTGAATCCCGCTTGGAGGCAGCCCGCCAAAATCTTTCCCGGGTCAATGACATCCTGGCCGAAGTCGACAGGCAGCGAAATTCGCTGAAGCGGCAGGCATCGAAAGCGCGCCGCTATATCGAAGTTCGTAATCGAATGCGAGAGGTGCTGTCGGCGGTCTATTCGACCCGTGCGGAGATGATGGTCGATCGTCAGGAAAAAGTCGAAATTTCGTTGGCGTTGATGGGTGGTGAAGGCAAACGTCTCGAACAGGACATCGATCGACTCAATGCGCTGGTGCATCAACGCAGAACCGACGTTGCCTCCGAAGAACATAGTCTCGAAACCATGCGTGAGCGCCGCTCGGATCTCGAGCTTGAGCACGAAAAGACAGTTCAGCGGGTTCAGAGACTGCAGGATCAAATTCAATCCCTAGAAGAACGCAAGGCCGCATTGGTCGCAGAGCGAAGTCGCGCTCTGGAGGACCTTGAAAAGAACTCCGTAGAAGGTGAGACGAAAGGCGTCCAGCTTTCGCGTATCGAGGAGGAAAAGCGCCTCGTCGAACAAAAAGTGGAGAACGCCATTCTTGCCGTGGCGGACGGTGTGGAGCGCCGCAATGCTGAAGAACGAGCCATCGAGGCGCTCCGGCAACAGCAATTTGAAAACGTGGGCAGAGAAGCCAGGCTTCGGAATGAGGTGTCGAGCCGGAGCGAGACGATCAATCGGCTATCCGCTCAAATCGACCGGCTCGGCAGGGAGGAATCTGAGGCCCGCGAACAAGCAGCGTCTCTCGAGCAGCAGTTAGAGGCGGCACGAAACGAATACTCCGGCCAGCAACTCGGTTTTGGTGGTCTCAAAACACAGCTTGCCGAAGCCGAAGGGGCATACTCGAAGAACAAGCTGGAGCAGGGTGAGGCTGTGAAAGCCGCGGCCGAAGCCAAAGCGCGCGAAGAAAGCATACGCCATCGGCTTCAAACGATCGGAGATTTGGCGGTCCAACGGGCTTACAGCACACAATCGGTACAGCAATTCTTCAACGCCATACGTGCAACCGAATGGGCACCGCTGGGAATTCTCGCCGACTTCGTTGACGTAGAGCCGGATTATGAAGCGCTGGTCGAAGACTTCCTTCGATGGAAACTCCAGTACATCATTGTCCAGGACCGAGCCGAAGCAGAGCGCGCGATTGAGATCGTCAAGACTGGCGGCAAGGGCCGCCTCGATTGTTTGGTGCTGAACGGAACCAAGACAATCGATCCGCCTATCGAAATCGAAGGGGCCTTGCCTCTCGCGACTGTCGTTCGATTCGACGATCGGGTGCTGCATTTTACCCAGTACATTCAGGATGCCTACATCGTCGAAAATGCGGACCGCGCGTGGGAGTTGGCAGGCAAGCATCCAAATCTGGAGTTCGTTGCACGCACCGGCGAGATGGTTCGTGGCCATATCGTTAGTTGGGGAGCGCACGAAGACCACGGACCGCTGTCTCTAAAGCGCGAAATTCGTGAGCTTGATTCCAAGCTTGGCGTTGCCATGCGAGACACCACGATGCGGCATGAGGAGGCCGCACGGTTAGAAGTCCTCGTTCAGGAAAGCGAAGCGTTGAAGTCCCGTTTGGGAATCGACCTTCAGGAAGCCGAAAAGGCCATGTTGAACACGGATCACCGTGTTCGTTCGCTCGCGTCCGACTCTGATCGAGCTCAACAGCGGTTGCGGCTTGCGATCTCTGAAATTTCCCGCTACCTCGCGGAGCGCGGCGAGATCGAGATCGCTCTTGCTGAGACCGAGGTTGGGTTAAGCGAAGTTGGAACCGTGAAGGCGGCCATTGAGGCAGACGTCCTGGAGCGAACCCGGCGTAGCGAGGAAGTTCGTAATGAAACGGAAAACCTGCGCCGAGACCTGGCCGCGTTGCAATCTCAGCTCGCGGTGCTCGAAGAGCGCCGGTCGACGGTCGCGCGTGAGCTCGCGACGCTTGCCCAGCAAGCGACAGAGCTCCGTACGCGCGCACAAAGCGCGGACTTGCAGATTGAACAGGCTACGGCACAACAAGAGCACACGCGAACCACCATTGAGTCGCTAGAGATCGCCCGGGCCGGCCTCGTTCAGGAGCGTGACCTACTGGATGCACAAATCGCTCAAACAACCAATACCCTCGAAGAGCTTCGGCGCGAGCTTGGCGAGGCCGAGGCAAAATGGGATGAAACGCGATCTCTGTTAGATTCGTGGAAGGACCGGCATACTGCGTTCGAGATCGAGAAAACTCAAGTGGAGTCGGATTTGAGGCACCTGTCTGAATCGTGCTTCCACGAATTGAACGAAACGATCGAAGCCGTCTGTATCAAGTATTTCGAAGCGTTGCCGCCAACCTTGCTCGAATCGCGTGAGCAGGAATATCACGAACTGCGCGAGAGAATCGATTCAATGGGTGCCGTGAACATGATGGCCGTCGAGGAATATCAGGAAGCCGAAGAACGGTTCGTCTTCCTGAGTACGCAACGCCAGGATCTGCTCGACTCGATCCGAGACACGACTCAAGCAATCGAAGAAATCGACAGCGTCTGCCGCCGTCAATTTCAAGAAGCTTTCGAGGCGATCAATGCGGGGTTCAAAGAAGCGTTCGTCAGCCTCTTTGGCGGGGGCCACGGCGAGCTTCGTTTGCTCGAAGTGATGGAAGACGTCCCTCGCGCCGCAGCGGCGGCGGCATCGGGAGAAGGACCTTCCCCCGGTCCCACTCAAACGACGATTTCCAGAATCGCGCGGCGCACGAGCGACGATGCAGGAGTGGAAATTGTCGCCCAACCGCCGGGAAAAAAGCTTCAAAATGTCCTGCTGCTTTCGGGAGGCGAAAAGGCTCTCACCGCACTGGCGTTGCTCTTAGCGCTGTTTCGCTATAAGCCAAGTCCTTTTTGCGTGCTCGACGAAGTCGATGCCCCTCTGGATGAAGCGAATGTCGACCGATTTGCACAGATGGTGCGGCAAATGAGCGCGACGACTCAATTCATCGTCATCACTCACAGTAAGCGTACAATGGAAACTGCCTCGCAATTGTACGGCGTTACCATGGAAGAACCCGGCATCTCAAAAATCGTTTCTGTAAGGTTGAACTAGTGGCCATATCCAAGACCGACCTTCCGGGCGTGAAACTTCACGGCCGCGGCAAGGTCCGTGATATTTACGATCTAGGCGAGCACTTCTTAATAGTGGCGACGGACCGGCTTTCCGCATTCGATGTGGTTTTGCCAACTCCTATTCCCGACAAAGGAAAGGTGCTCACACAAATGTCTGCCTTCTGGTTCGACCATTTCAAAAATGTCGTTCCGAACCACCTGATATCCACGGACGTCAGCGACTATCCGAAAGAACTTCATCGGTTTCGGGATCAGCTCGAGGGACGGTCGATGCTCGTCAAGAAAGCGAAAGTGTTTCCGATCGAATTTGTCGCCCGCGGATTTCTCACCGGATCGGGTTTGAAGGACTACAACAAGACCGGAAGCGTGTGCGGAATCCCCCTGCCTGCCGGTCTGCGCGATTCAGATCGATTACCGAAGCCGATCTTTACTCCTGCCACGAAAGCCGAGACCGGTCACGACGAAAATATATCGGAAGAACAGGCGGGCAAAATTGTAGGTGAGGAAAATATAAGGCGGTTGAAGGAACTTACGCTGTCCCTGTATACCCGCGGAGTTGAATACGCCTCGGGTCGCGGCATCATCATATGCGATACCAAGTTTGAATTCGGAATCATTGACGGCCGGATCACAATTGTCGATGAAATGTTAACGCCGGATTCATCTCGATTCTGGCCGGCCGACCAATACACTCCCGGCAAGCCCCAGCCGTCCTTCGACAAACAATTCGTGCGCGACTATCTTGAAAGGATCGGATGGAATAAACAACCGCCAGGACCCGAGCTCCCTGACGACATTGTGAACATGACAAGCGCCAAGTACGTCGAGGCGCTGCGGATCCTGACCGGACGCGACTTGCAATGAATGTGTTGAGATTCTCGCTATTGGATTGGTTGATTGTCGCGATCATGCTGTATTCGATAGCCGTCAGTTGGTTAAAAGGTTTTGTCCGCGAAGTTCTCCTTCTCGCCACTCTTATCCTCGCCGTCTTGTTTTCCGCCTGGTTTTATCGCACCGTTGGCGGCATCTTCAAAGATGTTGTCAGAACCGAAAATCTTGCTCTATTCTTTGGGTTCTCCGTGATCTTTGTAGTGACGCTGCTGGCTGGTCTAACCGCCATCCTGCTGCTCACCAAGTTCATGAAGTTCGCGAAACTTCAGTGGGCTGACCGCTTGCTGGGAGCGGCATTCGGTTTCATTCGCGGATGGTTGATTGGTGCGGTGATCCTGTTAGCATTGACTGCCTTCGAGGTCCAGACCGAGAGAGTAAAAAACTCGGAGTTGGCGCCGTACTTTCTGCCAGGCGCGAGAGCCATCGCCGTAATGACTCCTTACGAGATAAAAGCGAAGTTCCTCGTCGGCTATCGCGCAATAGAGCGCTGGTGGCGGCAACAATAAAACGGGTCGGATCCCTAAGGAAAAATTTGTGAAAGAGAAGCTGGAATCGCTTGTCGCTGAAATGATCGAGCGCCGTATCTATCTGGATGAGGCACTAGACGAATTTGAAAAAAGATTCATTCAGACTGCGCTGACAAAGACACGCGGAAATCAGACCAAGGCCGCCCAAGTACTTGGTGTTCACCGCAACACACTCAATCGCAAAATTGCTCAACACAAACTGAACGGTCACCGGTAGGAGAAGCACGTAATCGCGGGCATTACGAGATGCGTTCAAGAGGAATATTCCCCTCCTCGTGAGGCCTCGTGAGGAGGGGAATGTGCAGGGTTAGCCAACATCCCCTTTAGCCCGCCACTACCTGATTACGCGAACTACGCTTTTTCTTTCGGATCTGCAAGCGTTCGACTACTTGAGCAGGTACCATGTCGAGATCGCGAATGGGGACGAGCTCCACACTTTGCAACGGGTCGACAATGAAATTGGAAACGAGACAGAACTCGTCGTAAACCGTTTCATTGGCATCTTGGGCTAGCGGCATGTCGAAGAAGCGGTGCAGATCAGGTCCAAGCAGATCATTCAATGCAGCCACTTCGTATTGCTCGAATCCGAGAATCCGGCCGCTCCGAATGAATGCAAGCTTGCACCGCGATACAGAGTCGGACGCGAGCAGCGCGATGTAGTCGAAAGTCCAAACGGAAAAGAAAGTATCCTTGTATTCCGCGCGAGCCCGCCGCACCTTGTCCAGCCTGCGATGCACAAACTCTGCATCCTCAAACTTTGTCTCCGCTGCAAGCAGATTCATTTTGTCAACGAGCGATGTCTCAATATCGGCATCTTGGCCTTGTGTGAACGCAATGGCCTCTCCAACGTCTTCGAGGTAGTTTCTTCTATCGATATCGTTGTTGCACGGGCGTGAGCACGTGTGCATCTGGTAGTACAGACAGTCCGGGTGGGGATCATTGCCGCGAATGTTGTATAGGCACGGCCGCAACTTGAATGTCCGTTCCAATGTGGTTTTGAGTTTCGTAAACTGGCTGCGCGATACAAACGGACCGAAGTAATCCACTCCTGTTTTGATTTGCCTGCTTGCGTAGATGCGCGGAAATCTCTGCTTTCGGTTGATCTTCATCAGCGTGAACAATCGAAATGTCCGCATCTTCCGGTATGTCTTCGGGAAATGATGCTTACGCTCGCGATATAACACATACATGGTTTCGAACGTCGAGTCCGTCTTGATGTATTCGATTCGCCCGGTGATTTCACGGAGATCTAAATCACGCACGCGCTCCGATCGCTCGCCGTAGTAACGCTCGAAACGGTCGAATAAGTTGCTCGTCTTATCGAGGACGATCAACTTGCCATGAATATCGAAGATCTTATAGACGCCGGAGTGTTTGGGAAGAAGAGTCAGGCTCGGTCGTGTCTTCTCGTACTCAATGGTTTCGAAGCGAAACTCCATGAGTAGATTCTACGCCGCCATCGACAGTCATTTCCCGTTGAACGCCTTCCAGTGAAACAAAAGAGATTCGCTTGTGTGCTGCTTCGCATAATCCCACCCGTGATTGCCGGGGTACAGATGTGCTTCATGTGGATAGCCGGATTTGGTGAGCATCTGGTCTAGTTGGCGAGCTCCCGTATCGAAGCCATAGTCGTCTTCCGTTCCACAGTCGAAATAAACCTTCAGGCCGTTGAACTTCTTTGTGTCTTTGGCGAGCGTCATGGGATTGTTGGCTTCCCAATAGGTCAAATCCTGAGTGATCCCGTAAATCCTGTCAAACAGCGTTTGAAAACGTTGCAGGCGACCGGCGGATACTTTTGCGGCCGAAAGATCCTGGAGTAGGACGGCACTGTGAGCGCTTGCCGAGCCGAACATATCCGGATGCTTCATCGCGATCTTGAGCGCTCCATACCCTCCCATCGAAGTGCCGCTAATTCCGCGTGTCGATCTGGATGCATTGATGCGATAGGTAGACTCGATCATTGGAACAAACTCCGCCACGATCATGTCCTCCCACTTCTCGCTGCCGTCGCGTGTATTCGTGTAGAAGCTCGCACCGCCGAATGGGATCGCAACGATGAAGTCTCCGATCTTTCCCTCCGAAATCATGCGGTCCATGATCTGGTCGGTCTGTCCACGCGAACTCCATCGCGTTTCGTCCTCGAAAAGACCGTGCAGGAAATAGAGCACAGGGTATTTTTTTGCCGGCGAGCTATTGTAAGAGGAGGGGAGATAAACGCCGTATTTCAGGTCGCGTCCTAGAACTTTGCTCGGAAACGATTTGTACTCGACATGTTGAGCAAGAACCTGTGTGCTGAACACGAGCAGTAGAACGAGAGCACGAACCATGGTTATTCCTCCGGTGACACTTCTCGGGGCTCTTCGGTCGCACGCGTGCCATCAAAATGCCGGATGCGCAAATTCTCGGCTGCGATATCCGTGAGATCGACCATTGATGCAGCACTCACGCCCATCGTTATCGCTATCGTTTCGCTGAGTTCTTCTTTCGTTGCGCCGTATTTAAGGGCTTTTTTGATATGTCCTTCAAGGCAGCCCTTGCAGTGCGTGGCGAGGGAAGCTGCAATCGCGATCAATTCCTTCGTCTTACGATCGAGAACCGAACTCTTGTAGGTTTCTTGGTAGAACTGAAAATAGATCTTCCGCATTCGCGGATCGACCATTGTGTATGAAGGCCATTTTCCGTCTTTTGTATTCGGCTTATCCGCCATTAATTCCAACCCCGTGAAATCGTTACAAGCAGGGGAATGGTACGTTTTAGACTGCAAGGCGTCAAGCGCACGTCTCTAGTGGGCTGTCGGGCCGGAACTTACACAGAGTCTGTGTGCTACGATTAATGAGCTTTATGCTTCAGACGATTTTGCCCGAACCGGTAACGCGGTTGAACGATATCGAGGTTGATGAACGGATCCGGGAGGCGCGCGAGCGCCTTGGCCGGCGTCTGGTCATCCTGGGACATCACTACCAGCGCGATGAGGTTATCAAATTCGCTGACGTCCGTGGAGATTCGTTCAAACTGGCACAATGGGCGGCAGGCCGCAAGGACGCCGAATACATCGTTTTCTGCGGCGTTCACTTCATGGCAGAAAGCGCGGATATCTTGAGTGCCGGTCATCAAAAGGTAGTCCTGCCCGACATGAGCGCCGGCTGCTCCATGGCCGATATGGCTGCTTTGGATCAGGTTGAAACGTGCTGGGAAGACCTCCATCGGTTAACTGATGGAAAGACAATTCCGATTACGTACATGAATTCGACGGCGAGCATCAAGGCCTTTTGCGGACGTCATGGGGGAGCCGTCTGTACATCATCCAATGCTCCGGCGGTGATGCGGTGGGCGCTCGAGCGTGGAGATCGGATTCTTTTTCTTCCGGATCAGCACCTCGGCCGGAATACCGGTTATCGACTGGGTTTGCGTCTCGAGGAGATGCCAGTCTGGGATCCGTATGAAGAGCTCGGAGGCAACATTGCAGAAATCTTGAACAATAGCCGCGTGGTTCTCTGGAAGGGACACTGCTCCGTGCACCAGAGGTTTTTGCCTCAGCACGTTGCGCAGGTGCGATCGCGATTTCCCGGTATCCGTGTGATAGCCCATCCCGAGTGTCGCTTCGAAGTAGTGCAACTTGCGGACGACTCGGGATCGACTGAACACATCATTAAATGCCTGACCCAAGCCCCGGCGGGAACGAAGTGGGCCGTGGGCACGGAAATCCATCTCGTGAATCGTCTCATGAAAGAAAATCCGGACCAGTTCATTATCCCGCTCGATGATTGCGGTTGCCTTTGCTCGACGATGTTTCGCATCGATCCCCAACACCTGCTATGGTCCCTCGAAAACCTTCTAGCAGGCGGCATCGTGAATCAAATTACCGTTGATCCGGAAATTGCTGCCGACGCCAGGCGGGCGTTAAACCAAATGCTGGAGATCGTGGGTTAGTGTCGGACTCTGCTGGACGCGGGCAACAGCTTCCTTAGCACGCGACAGGCGAAGCCCATTTGAAATCTTTTCTCGCCTTGTATGCTTTTGCGTTCCATTCCCGTTACAATCGCGTTCCATGTACTTTCGGCAATTTTATCTTGGGTGCCTTGCTCACGCTTCATACCTGATCGGCTCAGGAACCGAGGCCGCCGTTGTCGATCCTCAGCGGGACGTGGACATCTATATCGAAGACGCTAAGGCGAATGGGATGACGGTCAGGTACGTCATCGAGACCCATTGTCATGCGGATTTTGTTTCCGGCCACACTGAACTCGCAGCAAGAACCGGCGCGAAAGTCTATTTTGGCGCCGGAGCGGCCGCGAAGTTCGAATTCGTTCCTGTGCACGAGGGCGACGAAATCGCGCTGGAGGACGTGCGGCTGCGTTTCCTTGAAACACCCGGACATACACCGGAATCGATCAGTATCCTCGTCTTCGATCAGAAAAAGTCGACGAGCGTTCCGGAAGCCGTGCTCACCGGCGACACGTTGTTTATTGGCGATGTGGGTCGGCCGGATTTACTGGGATCACGCATGCCTGCGTCAGAGCTTGCCGGCATGCTGTACGATTCGCTCCACGAGAAATTATTGGCCCTTCCAGATGAGACAAAAGTTTTTCCGGCCCATGGCGCCGGTTCCTTGTGTGGCCGTAACATTTCCAGCGACACATCCTCCACGATTGGTGAGCAGCGGAAATTTAATTACGCGCTTCAACCGATGTCGCGCGAAGCATTCGTGCAAATGATGACTACGGACCTTCCAGAAGCGCCGTCTTATTTCGGACGTGATGCGCGAATGAATCTCGAGGGACCTGTGCTCATCGATGCACTGCCGGAGCCGCTTGCATTCGAGCCGGAAGCCGTATTAAAGCTACAACGCGGAGGGCATCTCGTACTGGACACGCGCCCAATGTCTCAGTATGGTGCCGGACACATTCCCGGATCACTGAATGTGGGACTCGGCGGGCAATTTGCTTCGTGGGCAGGCAGTCTGGTCCAGCCGGAAGTTCCACTCTTGCTGATCGCCGAAGATGCCGTAGGCGTTCGCGAGGCAAGGACTCGGCTTGCCCGGGTCGGAGTTGAGCGAGTGTCAGGATATTTGAGTGGTGGAGTGTTGGCATGGCATGAAGCCGGGCTTCCGCTCGCGACCACAGAGCAGATTGCCGTCGAGGAATTGCGGAATCGCTTACAGGAAAACTCTATCGATTTCGTCATTGACGTGCGCCGCATTTCCGAGTGGAACGGTGGTCACATCGATGGTGCGTTGCACATGCCTCTCAATCACCTTGCACAATCAGCGCTGCCCTTGAGCCGCGACGCCCGAATCGCGGTTCTCTGTGCCGGCGGATACCGCTCCTCGATTGCATCGAGTGTTTTCGAACAGTTGGGCTTCCGGCATGTCTCAAATGTGGTTGGCGGAATGGCCGCCTGGAGAAACATCAATCTGCCGGTCGCTGTGTAGTCGTAACGTTAACGTTAATGTTGCGTGCAAAGCACTATCTTGTCCGAGGCAGGGTTCAGGGCGTCGGATATCGATACTTTGTACTTGAAGCCGCAGACCGTTTGGGTGTGACCGGCTTTGTGCGCAACCTGCACACTGGAGATGTCGAAGTTTACGCGGAAAGCGATGATGCCAAGTTGAATCTGTTCAAGCGTGAGCTCCAGCGTGGTCCCGGCATGGCGAGAGTTGATGAACTTCGTGAAAACGACGTGCCGGCTACCGGGTCATATTCGTCATTTCAGATACGAGGATGAACATGGACGATTTGAAAAAAATGATTCGTGAAATTCCTGACTTTCCAAAGAAAGGCATCCTTTTTTATGACATCACGACGTTGCTTAAGGACAAGTCAGGGTTTCGCAAAGTTATTGACGCCTTGACGGAGCAGGTTCGTCCGCTGAAACCGGACCGGGTTCTCGGTATCGAGGCTCGGGGGTTTATTTTTGCTCCGGCTTTGGCGTACAACCTCGGGGCTGGCTTCGTTCCCGTTCGGAAACCGAAAAAGCTGCCAGGCGAAACCGAACGTGTCAGCTATGAGCTGGAGTATGGAATGGATACGCTCGAAATGCACAGGGATGCCGTCGAGCCCGGCATGCGTGTGGTTATCGCCGACGATTTGCTTGCCACCGGCGGCACAGCTCTGGCCGCCGTTCGGCTCGTTGAGAAGCTTGGGGGTCAAGTGGCGGCGCTGAGTTTTGTGATCGAGCTTGTCGCCTTGAATGGCCGAGGACGTTTGGGTAATTACGACACCATGTCGCTGCTGAAATATTAATTTTTCAGGCAAAATCTCCATTCGGCATGACCGACGACAGGCGGATTGAGCAAGAAGATCACGATTTGATCCGGCGCATGGCGGCACGCGACGTCAACGCGTTGGACGCCTTCTACGATAAGTATCGCGGCCTTGCTTTCAGCCTCGTACTTCGAATTGTCGGTAATCACGCTGATGCCGAAGATGTGACAATGGATGTCTTCTGGCAGGTTTGGCAGCAGTCTCAGAGGTATGATTCATCGCGGGGCAAGCCTGCGGCTTGGCTCATCACAATAGCGCGTACGCGCGCCATTGATTGCGTTCGTAGCATCAGTCGTCAGCATACGAAAATGGAAAATGTGGAACTGCAGAATGGCCCGGCCGGTGCGTCATCGGAACCGGAACCTTTCGTGGTTGCAGATATTCGACAAGCGGTTCGAGAGGCTTTGGAAACGCTTGCCGAGAATCAGAAAGTTCCGCTTGAGCTGGCGTACTTTGAAGGGATGAGCCATACGGAGATTGCGACAGCATTGGGTCAACCACTTGGAACTGTAAAAGATCGAATTCGGACAGGAATGGCGCATCTAAGGAAGAGACTAAAAGCGTATTTATAGATGAACGATAGCCCAAAGCGATGAGACACCTTCAACTCACGGACGAACTTCAGGAACAAGCTAGCCTGTACGCCGTAGGTGCGCTTTCGGAGAGGGAGACGGCGGATTACGTGCGGCATCTCGAAACGGATCAATGCGAGGTTTGTCGTGCAGCCGCGATGGAGCTTCAGGGGGCCGCCTCACTTCTGGCGTATAGTGTTGCTCCTGCTACCCCATCACCCTCTGTGAAGGCACGACTGATGGAACAAGCCCGCCAATCCGTTCCAGCGGAGCGTCCACAGCCTGCCTTGCGGCGCCCGGGGTGGTTTGAATGGGTTGCGGGAGCGGTGGCCGTAGGAGCTCTCGCGGCGTTGTTCTTAGTTGTTCAAGACAACAGGGCATTACGGCGGCGCGAAGACGAGCTGACCAGCCGAATTTCCCAGTTGGAAGTGCAGCTGGTACAGCAGCGGGGACTTATTGCCACGGTGACGGCGCCACAAAATCGGGTCATCGATCTGGCGGGTCAGGGCACCAATGTCGGAGCTCGCGCGAGAATATTTTGGGATCAGCCCGGCATGAACTGGGTGTTTTTTGTGCGCGATCTACCGCAAGCTCCAAACGGCAGCGTGTATCAATTGTGGTTTGTGCCGAAGGCGGGGATGCCCGTTAGCGCCAAAGTGTTTAATACCGAAAGTAATGGTCTTTACCAACTCGATATTCCGCTTCCCGGAGGCCTCAACGATCTCAAGGCGGCTGCAGTGACGATAGAACCTGAGCCGGGGCAACTGCAACCTACCTGCCCGTTTGCGTTACTGGGCGCGGGGGAATAGGGGACGCAATCCATGAAACACATACCGGTCTTGCTAGTCGCCTTGTTCACGTGCTCGGTGGCGTGGGCTCAGACAGCGGATACGATACTGACAAACGGAAAGATCATTACTGTCGATCAACAATTCTCGATTCAAGAAGCTGTCGCTGTCCGCGACGGCAAGATCCTGTCCGTAGGAAAGACGGCCGACATCCGAAAGTTTGCCGGGCCGAACACAAGGCTCATCGATCTCCAGGGCCGAACAGTTATTCCCGGCCTCATCGATTCTCACCTTCATGGAATTCGAGCCGCGTTGAGCTTCAGCACCGAAGTGAACTGGATAGGCGCCGCCTCGCTGGACGATGCATTGGGGCGGATCACGCAGGCATCCCGGACCATGAAACCCGGTGCGTGGCTGATCGTGGCGGGCGGTTGGAACGTCCAGCAGTTCAAGGAAAGACGGCTGCCGACGCAGGCGGAACTGGTAACGGCCGCTCCGAACAATCCTGTATACGTCCAGCTCGGTTATAGCTGGGTCATGATGAACCCCGCAGGCTACAAATCAATGAATATTTCCAGCGAAGCGGATTTGCCCGCCGGAGCGACATTCGAGAAGGGACCCGACGGCAAGCCTGGCGGGGCAATTCGAGGCAGCCAGAATGCTATCGTCGCGCTCTTCGACAAACTGCCGAAGCCATCGCCGGATCAGCAAATCGACGGCACGAAGAAATTCTTTCAAGAACTCAATCGGCTCGCGATTACCGGGTTTGTCGATCCGGGAGGGAATAATCTCTTTCCGACCGACTATCCTGCTGTTTTCGACGTGTGGCGTAAGGGCCAGATGGCAGTCAGAGTGGCATTCGCGTTGAATGGTCAGACTCCAGGTTCAGAGTTCGAGGATTATCAAAACCTCACGCGCCTGCTCCCGATGGGATTTGGCGACGACATGTTGAAATTTAACGGCATCGGTGAGCGCATTACGTGGGAGATGAACAACAACGAGAAACCTACGCCTGCGCAGAAGGAGCGGTATTACCAGATCATAAAGTGGGCCGCTGAGCAGGGAATGTCTCTCACCATGCATTGGAATCGTGATGCGTCTGTGGATGAATTGCTGAGCTTGTTTGAAAAGCTGAACGCCGAAGTGCCGATTACGGGATTACGCTGGTCGATCGCCCATCTCAACGATGCCTCGGAAAAAACACTACGAAGGATGAAAGCTTTGGGAGTCGGATGGACTGTGCAGGACGCCATGTACTTCGACGGAGAGCAATTTCTGCGGCAGAACGGAGCCGAAGCCGCGCGGCGTGTGCCGCCAGTGAACACTGCCAAGAAGATTGGAGTGAATGTGGGTGCGGGGACCGACGCCCACCGAGTGGCTTCCTACAATCCGTTTACCGCACTGCAATGGTTCCTGGATGGAAAGACGGTCGGTGGTACGGCGATTCGCGGGCCCGAAGAGACACCGAGCCGCGGCGATGCGCTCCGGCTTTATACGATGGGCAGCGCCTGGTTCTCTCATGATGAAAAAACACGTGGCTCACTCGAGGTGGGTAAGTTCGCTGATCTTGCCGTTCTTTCGAAAGATTATATGACCGTGCCGGTCGAGGAGATCGGCAGCATCCAATCGCTGCTTACTATGGTCGGTGGAAAAATCGTCTACGCTGCGCCGCCCTTCGAGTAGCTCGCGCCCACCTTCATCGCATGTAAGTGACCAGGACTTTTGTCAGATAGATCAATCCAACGATCGGCAGGACCACAATCGCCAGCAGTATTAACGCGACAAACAGAATGAAGAACCAGTCGCGGACAGGCTCGCGCTCCCCGCGCAATGCTTCCCGGTAGATCTTGAGGTTGTAAGTGTTCGACTTGAATGCAAAATCAAAAATATCGCCGAAGAATGGAACGGCTCCGGCAAGCGAATCCAATGCAACGTTAATGACCATCCGGAGAATCGCGCTCTTTGCGATCCCACTCCGCATGGCCCGGGCGATGATAAGCGCCGACACTGTAGTGCCGGCCATATCGCCGAACACGGGAATCAGTCCGATGAATCCATCCAGGCCCACAGACCACGGTCCGATTCGAATGGATTCGTCCATCAGCCAGGCGAGCCACTCGATCAATGGATCTTCTTTGTCGACGTATGCCCTTGGTTGTCTCCGAACCATTTCTCATAGGATAACTGTCGCGAGGGACCGGCATAAAGCGGTATGATGACAGCAAGGAGCGTTCCCATGAATGGCAAGTCTGCCGTTGCGATTATTGCTGCACTTCTTGTGCTAGCACTGACACCATACGATCTTAGCGCCCAAAGAGGTGGAGGTGGCCGAGGAGGCGGCGGCGGAATGGCCCGAGGAGGAGGCGGCGGGGCGATTGCAGCGCCTTCCGGGCCTCGAACAGCTACGCCAGGATTCGCTTACGGCGGAGGCGCGCCAGGCCGGCCTTCGGGCCAGTTCTATTCGGGACCTGTTGGGGGTGTGCCAGTCCCCCCCATCCCGGGGTCCGTCTTCCGAGGGAACCCGTACGTTTATCATGCTCCTCATGGTTCAGTAGGAAGAGCGGTGATCGTTGCACCGCCATACGGGTACTATTCGCCTTATTACTCACCGTTCTATTCGTCCTATTATTCGCCTTACGCTTCACCGTACCTTTGGAACGCCTCGTTGTATCCGACGCCGATCTATTCGGATCCGGCTTACGCGGCTTCGCCTGTGGTCCAATCGTCCATCGCCGACCAGAATGACGTGGAGCTAAGCTACCAGGTGCGGGCGCTTACGCGAGAAATTGAACAGCTGCGCTCGGACCAGGCGGCTCGCGCACCGGCGCCCCTTCCGCAGGCACCAGCGACTCCGACTGTTCTGGTTTTTCGGGACGGCCGGCGAGTAGAGGTTCAGAATTACGCGATTGTCGGGCAAACACTCTGGATTCTCGAGGAGAGGGTGTCGACGAGGATTCCCACTGAGGAATTGGACCTCGAGGCCACGCAAGCAGAGAATCGCGCCCGCGGTCTCCGTTTTCCGCTACCCGTGAAATAGTTCGTAGTGACAAATAAACTCGAAGATCGCATCGAGCGATTGCGTCAGCTGCGAAGTGCGTCATCCGATACGGAAGTCGTCCAGCTCATTCGGAAAGGCCTGTCCGACCGATCGAATCTTGTGATTTTGGAAGCAGCCCGCGCTGCTGCCGGGCTGCGGCTCTCCTCATTGATCCCGGATCTGCTCGATACATTTGGCAGGCTCTTCGAGGATCCTATAAAGACGGATCCCAAATGTTCGGGCAAAGCCGCAATCGTGAAAGCGCTCGTGCAGCTCGAATATAGCGAGTCGGCGCCCTTCGTTCGAGGGTCGCGTCATGTCCAGATGGAACCTGTGTGGGGTGGGCACGAAGATGCCGCACCGCAGCTCAGGGCCAATTGCTATCTCGCACTCGTTCAGGCGAGCGACTTAACGCGTTTCAATCTGTTGAGCAGCCTCGTCGATGCCATGACCGATCCGGCGGATCCCGTACGCGTCGAAGCAGTTCGGGCACTGCATCAACTCGGCGGCGACGACGCGACCCTGCTGCTTCGACTCAAAGCGCGTATCGGAGACCAACGTCCGTTAATAGTGGGGCATGTGTTCGATGCGCTCTTGAGCCTAGAGCAAGGTCGTTCCGTACCGTTTGTTGCAGAGTATTTGAACTCTGCGAACTCCGCCGTGCGCGACGAAGCCGCGCTCGCGCTCGGAAGCTCTCGGCTTGCCGCTGCGTTTGAACGACTCATTGCCATTTGGAAGGAAGCAACAAGCGAATCGTTCGCGGGGGTCGTTTTGCGCGCAATCAGTTCTTCACGCCGCACAGAGGCAATCGAGTTTCTATTGGATTTGGTTAAAATCGGTTCGCCTCGACAAGCCAAGGCCGCAAGCGAGGCACTAGAGATTCACAAAGACTCGCCAGAAATTCTCTCGAGGCTGAAAGAGGCTCGTAAAGGACGCTAGGCCTGGCGCGAACTGCGCGCCGAGCCGGCTAATGCCTTAAGAGCAATGTTCACCAGGCTCAGCACGATGGCCCCGAAAAACGCAGGCAAGAAGCCTTGAATCGTGAAACCAGGAACAAAGGCGGCCGCAATTTTAAGCATTAGTGCATTGATGATGATCCAGAAAATGCCAAGCGTGACGATGGTGAGAGGAAACGTCACGATTTTGAAAAACAAACCGAGGGTTGCATTTACTAATCCAATCACCACTGCAGCGATCAGGGCGGTGCCGAAGCTCGTAACATCAAATCCACGAATTACGTGGGCAACGATCATCAGACTCAGTGCGCTCAGCAGCCAGTTCAAAAGCATGTGCATCATAAGTAACGCTCCGACAGAATGGGTTCAATTACAACTATGGTGCTGCAGGAATCTATCAATGGATTAAAGCCAAGAAATACTGGAATGTAAGGAAGGTTTGCGCTGTTAGCGATGGCTCTGTTCGAGTTCGGCGATTCGGGCCGCTTGTTCCTGGAGCGCTTGCTCGTGTTGCCTCACCACCTGTTCCCAGTTTGCCCGTTGTTGTTCGAGCCGGGCCTTGCCCTGTTGCAATTGTTCGATCCAGGCGGCCTGTTCCTGGAGCGCTTGCTCGCGTTGTTTCGCCACTTGCTCCCAGTCTGCTCGTTGTTGTTCGAGCCCCGCCTTGGCCTGTTGCAGCTGTTCGATCCAGACAGCCTGTTCCAGCAGTGAATGCTCTCGCTGTTTGGCTATTTGCTGCCAGCTTCCTCGCTGTTGCTCGAGCCACGTCTTGCCCTTCTGCAACTGTTCGATCCAAGCGCGCTGCTGATCGATGGCGTGCATTTGTTGTTCCGCCGTATCCTGCCATTTCTTTCGCTGTTCGTCGGACCAGGCCAGCCCTCGAGACAAGTCCCCGATGTTGCTGTAGTAGTCAGTGAACAGGGCCTCCATCAGAGTGGGCTCAAGTAGCGAGAATAGTAATACTAGCGCGCCGCGGCTTCCCGGCTTCGTGCGCGCCTCAGGCCACGAGTGGACGAAGTTCCGCAAATCAACGATCCTCGGGTCATCGCTGGCTGGGACGGTGTGACCTAGTGAAGGCATATCAGCAATGGCATCAATCTGACGATACATGTTGAGGGCTGCCGGGTGCACGGCATCTAAAATCGTTTCCGCATCTGTTGTAATCGCAAGTCGACGGAGATCCTCCGGCACGTAGAGCGACTGGAAGGTGTTGTGATCGATGTTAGTTTCTACTTGAAACTTATGATTGATAGCGCTTTCAAACTCGTCAATCTGATCAACAACACTATATGAATGTACAAGGATGCAACGATCTGGGTATCGTTCATAGAACACTTTGATGAAGCTGTTGTAGGTATGCCAGGCTGCAAGGCCTTCCAGTAAACCCACACAGTACATGTCACCTCGGCGGACAAGCGACAGCAGAACTTCCAGAGGATGACGATAGACCAATACCACACACAGATCGGATAAAAGTTGATGCCAGAACTCCAGGAACAACGTCGTTCGCGGGTCTTTCCATCCCCAGATTGGCAAACGGCGACGCTCCTCGATCAAAGACCGGGCTTTTGTGAGTTCCTCCAACGTGGGAACAAAAGTAAATTCTGGTGTTGCGAAAACCGTTTGTCCGCGATCACGTAATGCCTTGTCATGAAACGTAAAGAAATCGAGATCTTCGAAAGAGCCATGCGGATTGCCTCGACCCGGAGCGACCAACCGTTCGCCGATATTCAGCCCAGACTTATGTAAAAGGCTTGCGATAAGCGACGTTCCTGAACGGGGCATGCCAGTTATGAGAAGTGTTCGTGACATAAATAGCTATATGTCTGTTCAGAGTATTCAGCTGACAATATGGCAGGGTATAGTGACGTTCTAGGTCTATCTGAGCGCGACGGAAAGCATATCGCTCGGTCTACGCTAACAAACCCGACATCGCGCGCATTGTTATCCGACTCTTCAGTTCACTCCGTTTTGTGGAAGCCGGTATTCCTGACGGCGGTGAGCGTCGCTACCGTTCCGGCATCAAGATCACCTTCACGTACCGGTCGGTATCGAGATAGATCTTCGCGGCCTCGTAGAGCTCGCCGGCGGTCAACATCCTGATGCGGGCCGGCACATTTGAGATGGCAGCGAGACTCGTCGTATCACCGTTTTTGTAGCGGCGGGCGATCTCGTTCAGAAAGTAGCCGTTGTCCTGACTATTCCGCTCGAAATCGCGCAGCAGGTTCTCGCGGATAGCTGCCATTTGCGCTGCCGACAGCGGTCTGGCCTTGAGGGTCGCAATCTCGTCGAACACTCGGCGTACCAGCGCCTCGGTCTGCGCCGGATCGCACGTCCAATCGATTCGCACGACATACTGCGGCCGAGGAAACTTCGCGATGTCCGGATCGGCCGTGATGCTGTAGGTGCCGCCGAGCTCCTGACGGATCGTGTCGAACAGACGCGACTCCAGGACCCGCGTCATCGTCTGTAGC